>Ga0233431_1000079_pt1 | contig 219827 bp, 252 predicted proteins | sample SI_118_April2016_FD_179867 | JGI IMG/M metagenome (GOLD analysis project Ga0233431, IMG submission 179867) | Seawater microbial communities from Saanich Inlet, British Columbia, Canada - SI_118_April2016_200_MG | ecosystem: Environmental > Aquatic > Marine > Inlet | place: Canada: British... | reverse complement strand
TCCAATCTTCTAGTTTCTTTTGATTCATAAGAACACGTCCACACTCACCACAAGTGCTTCTAAGTAATTTATGAATTGTATCTATGTAAAGAATATGAAGAACTGCTTTTGATAATGTGATGTAACCGAAGTGACCTGGGCAGGTTTTCATTCTTCCACCACAAGTTTTACATCTTAATCCTGGGTCAATAACTCCCATGTTTGGGTCCATAAGACCTTTTTTTACTGGATAACCATCTGCATCATAAATTTCAGGTGTAACTACATTAATAACTCCGATTTTCTTAATCAGAGTTGGAGATACAACTCCAAATGATATTTTCTCAATATGTTTTGTTATTACTTCTTTTGGCATTAGTTATTACCTGCGTATTTATCCTTAAGAGTTAGTTTAGGTCTAATACCCATACTCTTTAGCTCATCAAGGAATAGCTTGAAAGCATATGACATTTCTACTGGTGAAGCTTTTACTTTATCACCACAACTTAAGCAAGTTATTTTGTTCTTATAATAGTCAAGAACAGCCATATCTCCACATCTATTACAGATGTGAACAACTGCCTTATCTGAGTCAAACCGCTCTTTCATAAGTAAAGATGCTCCGTGACCAACTAATGTTTCTTTTTCCATCTCTCCAAATCTTAATCCGCCCTCAACAGCCTTACCTGCTGTTGGTTGTCTTGTTAATAGCGCAACTCTTCCTCTAGCTCTTGCTTGTAATTTATCAATAACTTGATATTTTAATCTTAAATAATATATACTACCTACATAAATTTTTGCTTTATATTCATTACCAGTTTTTCCATCATAAAGTGTTTCAGTTCCATCTTCTTTAAATCCCATTTTTAGTAATTCTTTACGTAAGTCTTCTGATTTCTCGCTTTGGAATGAAGTTCCGTCAATATATCTTCCAGAAACAGCGCCGACTTTTCCAGCAATAATTTCAATAAGTTGACTAACTGTCATACGTCTACTTACTCCAAATGGTGAAAATATAATATCTGGTTGGATTCCAGATGCTGTAAAAGGAACATCTTCTGATTTTGCTATCATACCAACAATACCTTTCTGTCCGTGTCTACTAGCAAATTTATCTCCAACAACAGGAATTCTTAAATCACGAACTTCAATTCGCATTAATGGATTTCCATCTTCACTTTCAGTTAAAAGAATCTTTGAAACAGTTCCTTTTTCGCCGAATTTAATTCTTACAGATGTGTCTTTTCTAGTGTTCGCAATTGCGCTAAATGATTCTAATCTACTAAGGAATCGAGGAGGTGAGGTTTTACCAATGATTACGTCTCCACCAACAACATCAACTTCAGGATAAGTTATTCCATCTTCTTCAAGGAATCTATAATCTTCTTCAATAGTATATCCTTGAATATCTTTATCTGGAAGACAAATTCTATCTACTTGTCCACCTGAATATCGTAATTTTTCAACAGTATAAGGCCTATAGTGTGTTGAACGTGCATATCCTCTATCAAGTGAAGCTTGATTTATGATTAAAGCATCCTCAACATTATAACCTTCATAATTAGCAACTGCAATAGTTACATTTTGTCCGCCAGCCATTAAATCTCCAAAAATATCTTGTGTAAAGCTTCTAACAATTGGCTTTTGTGGATAATGAAGTAGGTTCATATTTGTATCAAGTCTGTTTAAGAAATTAAGTGCATAAAGACCAGCTCCCTGTCTTTGTGTTTTCTGTCCTCGGTTTAAACGAGAACTCTGATTGAAATTTGCATAAGGAACCAGTGATGTATTTGAACCAAAAATAGCTAAAGGATTGATTTCAAGATGTGTGTGCTCTTTTGTTACATCTTCTTCAATTAATGCAATATAAGCACCATCTTCTTCAAGAGCATCAAGAGATTCTATAATTCCACCCTTAACTAAATTAGACCATTTTAATTTATTTGCACGCATTTCTTTAATATGATTTTCAGTTAAAAGTGGGGCACCATTTTTTACAACAATAAGAGGTCTTCGGTGTCTATCTTGGCACATAGCAATTTCAACTTTATCTTCTATTTTATTATGTCTAATGTTTAAATTACGTGATATTTTCCCAGCTCTTCGATTTTCTATAATTTGCTCAGTAAATTTTGCACCACTAGTAACTTCTCCTAACAGAACACCATCTACATATACATCAACCATTTAGAATTTTTTAAGACCTAAATCCTCCATTGCAATCATTGATTTTTTATATTCTGATTTATCTGTGCTGTGTGTTATATGTGATAAAATAGCAAGAGTTTTTCTAAGTCCGATATTCTTTCCTTCTGGTGATTCTATTGGACAAAGTCGGCCCCAATGTGTTGGGTGCAGCTCTCTTGCTTCAAAGCTTTCTCTTGAAGCTTCTAATAATGAAACTACATTTCTTAAATGTGAAAACATATTAGTGTAACAATCTCTTTCTAGTCTTTGGCTTACTCCTTGTCTTCCAGATGTCCATTTTCCTGTAGCCATAGCGCTCTTAATTCTCTGAGTTAAAAGTTTTGTTCTAACAATTGCTGCAAGTGGAATAATTCTACCTCGTCTAACTCCTCGCTGGAAGATATATAACATATCATTAACTAAAACTTTGAAATTTGTTCGGAATAAATCCTCAAGTAAATCGCCACTCATTCTGATTCGCTTATTCATATAATGGTCGCGGTCATCAGGTTTAATCTTATTATCTTTTAATAAAATAAGTCGTTTAATCATTCTACCTAAGAATCTAGCTTTATTCTTTCGGTCCTTGGGGTCCCTCCCAACATGTGGAAGTAAAAGATTGTCTAACATGTAAATAACTCTCTGTATTTTTCTATCTTTAGGAAGTGTAAGATGCATTGTTTTTGCTATAAATTCTTGTGCATCTGCAGCAGTTTTGATATCTATAGCTTCATATATATTTATGTAAATATCATCATTCATATCATAATCAATTAACTCAATAATTTCTTTATCTACAGTTATACCTAATGCTTTAAGAATAATAACAATTGGAATCTTTGAAAATGTTGTAAAACTCATTAAAAACATACCTTCTTTGTTTCGCTCGATTGCGTGAGGTATTCTATATGTATCATATGCTGAAAATAAACTAACTTTATGAGTCATAGGGCCTGTTTTTTCTTTCTTTGCAAAGACTGTATTTGGAGCTAAATCTTCTAAATAAACCAGAACTCTTTCAGTTCCATCAATAATAAAATATCCACCAGGGTCATTTGGATCTTCACCTGCACCAACTAATTCTTTTTTGTTCATGCCACTTAAATGACATAATTCAGAACGTAACATAACTGGAAGTTCAGCGATTTCTACTTCAGTTCTTTCTCTTTCTTTACCATCAACAACTATACCAACTTCAATAAATACTTTTGAGGCATAAGTTAAATTTCTAAGTCTTGCTTCCATAGGTAATAGAATTCTTTCAGAACCATCTGCTTCTACGACAGTGGGTTTTTTAACTTGAACAGCTCCAAATTCAAATTTGACTTCTTCAACATCTGGAGGAACAACTGCAGGAATTGCTTCCTTTTGGTCACTAACAATTTGCTGTATTTGATTATTAATAAATGAATTAAATGAAGCAATATTACTATCTACTAAACTATGCTCTTCAAAGAACTTTTGAACCAGTAATTTTTTGTCAATCATTTTATTTTAAGCAGATTAGTCTGCAACTCTTCTATAATATTTATATTCGCCAGATGGACCTTTTCTTAATATCATAATTATATCGCCAATTTTAGCATCCATTGCTTTAACAATTGGGTCTTTTGATTTAATAACGGGCAACTGAATAGGAGATATATTATACTCTTCTAAAACTTGTAATTTTTCTTTTTCAGATAAAATTTGATGTTTCGGGACTAAAACATGTTTTAAAATATCAATTTTTTTCTCCACCATATCACCTCTCATGCCTTAAATAATAGCGCCCTGGCCGAGATTTTCCACAGTTCTGTGTAATCGGATAAACTTATAAAGTTTTTCCTCAGCGTTTTGTTTTTGAACTCGAGTCATGCGAGATCCGTAATCAGCAAGTATGTTAGCTGATTTTGACAGTCACATATGATAGGCCAGACTACACCACCAGGGCTTGATTGAGAGTCAGATAAGGGGTTTATATAGTTTTTCCTCAATTTCTTTGGAGTATATAATTATTTATTAATCTCAGAATTTTGGTAAAGAATGCCACATATAAATTATGCTGTAGATTTTACTGTTGAAGTATTTGTTGTATATGAAAATAAGGTTTTACTGAGAAAGCACGATAAATATGGTATTTGGCTAAGCGTTGGTGGGCATATCGAGCCAAATGAAGACCCAATTGAAGCAGCAATTCGGGAAGTCAAAGAAGAAGTTGGGCTAGATATTACATTAATTCCTACAACTGAAATACTTAATATTGAGCTAGACCAATACAAACATATTCTCCCTCCTGCATTCATAAACCGACACAGAATCAACAAAACCCATGAGCATGTCACACTAACTTATTTTGCAAAATCTAATTCAGACAAAGTAAAACAAGGTGATAGCGAAATAAGTGAAGATTGGAAGTGGTTTACTTTAGAAGAATTAGAACAACTATCTGAAGGAATTACTGAAACCGTAAAAGAATATGCAAGAACTGCACTAAAAACAAGAAAATAAATATCTGCCCTAACATACAAATGATTTTTATGTCTTTGGTTATTAATATAAAATGGGTTTTTTCAACTTCATAAAGAAAGTATTAGACACAGCTAAAGAACTTGAGGAAGAAAGCACAATAGAGAAAGTAAAAGCAGAGGATATTAAGAGCTGGATTCATAACCGAAAAAAATCTATTGCTGAGGAAGAAAACAAGTTCCTAAAGCAAATTAATGCAAGAATATTATCGCTTGCTGACGAGCTGGAAAAAGAAGTAACTGCTCTTCAAGAAGTAGATTTTGATGATATCAAAGCTGAAAAACGTGCTAAAATGATTGTTGGAACTAACTTAGATATCTATATTGGTCATTTAACTAATCTAATTGCAACGCTACGCGAACTAAATATAACTACTACACATAATTTATTAGAGAACATAACAATGATTTTTAGGAATTTTGAACAAAAATCTATGAAGAATTTTCAGAAAGCAGCGTTCTTAGTTGGGCATAAATTGGGAGATATTGGTGTAAGCACAGGCAAGTTCTTCAACGACATAAGACAACAAATGAAGGATAATAAAACACTAATCAATCGCGCTAAAATAATAAATATTGTAGATTTGAAACTAACTGAAATAGATAATTTTGAAAAAACTAAGCTTGAGTTTAAGTCAAACATCGATGCATTTAAGCAAAACATAACTAAATTAGAAACCAAAAAGAAAGGCATTGATGAAGAAATAGATGCTGTAAAAAAGAGCCAATCTTATGCTAAAGAAACTAAAGAACGAGAAGAGTTTGAGAAAGACAAAACAGAATTAACAAAAAGCATTTACAAATTAAGAAAACTTATTGATTTTAAACTACTATCAAATACATTTCATAGCAATCATAAACAACTAGCGATTATTAGGAGCTATAAGGCTAATTTTGAAGAAGCATTTCAGCGAGATGCAGGTAGAAAACTTATTGGTTTGCTTGATGAAGCCAAAATAAATAAAGGTAACATACTTGATAGCATAAATAAGATAACCGCGACCCAACAAAAGATAGAAAATACTATAATTGAACCTGATAAAATTGTAGATTTAAACAAAGATATCACAATTATAACGCATCAGATTGAAGATTTAAATTCTAAGAAAGAGCTAGAACAAAAAAAGTGCGACAAATTCCAAACAAACCGAGAGAAGATACTAGAAACCATCCGAGATAAATTAACTAAAATTAATGTTGAACTAGAATAGAAAAATTAATCTGTTTAAGTTACAAATTTGAATTATACAAGACTTTTTATGTTCTGCTTTTCTAAATAAAGAATGAAAAAAGGATTCAAACGCAAGTTTATGTTACTTATAATAGCAATTCTAATTATATATTTAGTTAATGATTATATTAGCGATAGTGGGCCAATTGAGCTAGATGGCGTTGAAATTAGAGAATATGAAGGAAAAAGACTTTCTTCAGTTGATGATTTTAGAGAAAATTCAATTAAAGGTCCGCAATACATTGATATTGATACCTACAAGCTAAGTATTGGAGGACTAGTTGAGATTCCAAAAGAATATGCTTATGAAGACGTAACTGACGGTTTCCAAAGCTATAAAAAAGTTGTAACTTTGGACTGTGTTGAAGGCTGGAGTGCAACAATTCTCTGGGAAGGTATATTGCTCAAAGATCTAATTGCAGAGGCACAGCCAACTTCCGAAGCAAACACAATTATCTTTTACGCACACGATGGATATTCAACTTCATTCCCTATTGAATATGTAATGGACAATGACTTAATCTTAGCACATAAGATGAATGATGTAACAATGCCTGCTGAAAGAGGATATCCTTTCCAATTGGTTGCAGAAAGCAAATGGGGATACAAGTGGATTAAATGGATCACACATATTGAGCTATCTGATGATCCAACATATGAAGGTTATTGGGAAAGCAGAGGTTATTCAAATACGGGAAATTTAGACGAATCGTTTAGAGGATAAAATGGTAAATATACTACTTTCAAGACGCGTGAGAACCTTAGTTCATACATTACTAATGATAGTTACAGCTTTATTTCTTATTTCTGGGTTTGGGATAACTAACTATCAGATTATCACACCTTTGACATTGGGTTTGCTTAGCAAGAGCCGAGCGTTCTGGCTTCATTCTTGGCTTAAGTGGCCTTTTGTTACATTGCTAGCACTACATCTATACATAACAATGAACCACAAAATCCGAAACTGGCTACAAAGAGCTAAACCTGAATAAAATCTCACCTTCAAAATTAATTTTAGAATCTTATTTCATTTAATTTTTTTCTAGGTTTTGGACTAGGATCTTCTGCAGGATAGCCAATTGGCAACACAAATGGAATAATATATTCTTTTGGTATATTAAGAACTTCTTTGATTTTGTCGCGACGTATCCACGCAACAAATACAGAACCAAGACCTAATTCAGTAGCTCTCAATGCTAAAAATGAAGAAGCAATTGAAAGATCTATCAAAGCATAATCTTCAGAAGGCTTATCAACGTCCACACTTGGTGGATATAATTCAGGATTTGCACAGCAAACAATAATTAGCGGAGCGTCGTAGACATATGGCTGTTTGAATGCATCATGTTCTTTTAATTTATTTATCGTCTCTTTATCTTTAACAATAAAGTATTTATGAGGTTGTACATTTTTTGCAGACGGAGCTTTTCGTGCAGCATCTAAAAGCTCTTTAATTATTTCTTCAGAAATAAATTTAGTTTGATACTTACGTATACTTTTCCTCTGATTAATTCCTTCTTTGATATCCATAATATTAAATAGTCCCGTCCGCCGGACTTTCATGATCATTTCTACAATCCGTTCTTTGGGACTGTGAGACCTTTCTTACAAGAAAGGGATCACCTTGAACCAGCAACCTCATGGGTTCAGCTCTGGGCGTTTCCCAGTTAACAAACTACAGCCATGCGCTCTACCAATTGAGCTAGGACGGGATAATAAAAGTGAATAAACTATGCTTATAAGTTTTTCCTCATAAACAGTTAGATAACAAATGTTTACAGTTGCTTAATCTTAGAAAATACTTCTATCTTTTTCTTGCCATCTTTCTGAGAAATATATGCGGGTGGAATAACTAACTTTCCTTCGATTTTGAGCTTTGATTTCATTTTATAGGACAGCATTCTCTCTTCTTTTGGCTGTAATTCTTCAAATTTCCACATAACTACAAGTTTGTCTTTTTGTTTCTTAATTACTGTTGGAGACATTGTGCCAAACTCACGAGATAACATTAAAGGAATTGGAACATAATCTTCAAGAATAACGTTTTTCTGTTTCTTATTTGTCTTATTTTTTACAGCAATTTCAACTTTAATATATCCATCTCTTTTTTGCTTAATGTTTTTAACTAATTTATATCTAGACATATAATATATGCCAAGCGTCCCTAACGAAATAGCTATCAAAACAATGGCTGTAAATAAAGGTAAGTATGAAATATTATATGTATAAGTTATTTGACTATTAATTGGGATTGAATATGTCCATTTAATTATTGATGTCGAATCTCCATCAATTATTTCTGCTTCAGGAACTGTGCTAATAAAAAATCTATCTGTTATTGAGACAGACGTTTCCCAAACGTTTTCAGCAAGAGTATTGCCACGATTTATTAATGTAACTGAATAAGATTTTTCAAGGAATTCTTCTGACCATGTTTCTTGTGCTTCAATTTCTTCAATTAATTTGACTTTTGCTTCAACAACAGGGCTATCTTGCATTATATTTACATGAACATATTTGTAATCTAAGAGATTTCCATTTTCTTTGAAACTGAAATAAACACTAAATATGCCTGAATCCACTGTTTTTGGTGGTGCAATAGATACTTCAATAGTTTTAGATTGATGAGGGCCTAATTCCACCACATAAGGTTTAATTGTTATATCCCAATCATTCCGAGGTGTTGGAATATTTACAGTCATTTTATCATTCCGATTATTTGTAAGTTCAATATTATATTTAGCAACGCCATCAAAATCAATTTTATCTTGAATAGGTTGAACATCAATTAATAAATCAGGAACTGCAACTACGTTTATTGATAATAATACAAGAATCATAAGTGTTAGTATAGTATAACATACTTTACGCATACAATTTAAGTATATTGTAGAATATAAGGTTTATGTTAAAACCTCCCTATCAAATCTAATATTTATTTGGCTTCTTGTGAATAGTAAGCTTTAAATAGTAAATAAAAGCAGTATGATATCGAGGAATTAATATGGAAAGACCTTTAGATGCGTTAAATCAAGCGAAAAACAAAAGAGTTGTAGTTGAGTTAAAGAATAAAAGACAGCTTATTGGAAGCTTAAAAGCATTTGATATACATATAAATGTTGTATTAGATGATGCAGAAGAGCGAGGCGAAGACGGAAAAATAATTGCTAAGCTTGGAAGAGTTTTCATTCGCGGAGATATGATTTTATTTGTAAGCCCTGCTTAAAATGATAGACTTAGAGACATTATATGATGTAGCAACAGCAATTATTGTAGCATCCCCTTTTATTTATGGTGGATATAGATTGGGTAAAAGTTTTTTCACTAATTTAGGAGAACAGTATGGTAAGAAATTTAAGACCGACACTGAATTTAGAGAAAATTATTTATTAGTTGCAAAAAAAATGAACTGGTCAGAAACCAAAACTATTGAAGAACTAGCAAAGTCAAAATAGTTAAATAGCTTTCTTAATACACATTTTATGGATAACTTTGAAATAGCATGTCAATCTTTTTATTTATCACCAATACCTACAGATTATATAATGAGTAGTATGCAACCAATAATTTTAGAAGAACAGCAAGCTTTAAAAACAAATAAATTAGAGGATAAAGTATGAGTAAAGGAACCCCAGCAATGGGCCGTAAGAGCGGTAAGAAAACACACATCCGATGTAGACGATGTGGTCATCATGCTTATCATGCACAGCATAAAACTTGTGCAAAATGTGGTTTCGGAAAGACTAGAACAATGCGAAAATACAATTGGCTAGAAAAACTATTCACATCATCTAGCAAACGAAAACGTTAGTTTTTTAAAGTGTTTTTAGTATTTATTTAATGTCCAGAGGAACATATAGTCGACAACAAATTAGAGCAAATTATGGTTCAGATTTTTCTAAAATAGCTTCAAAGCAAATTATACAACAACATAGATTTTTACTTAATCAAATGAAAAAACAACAAGACCTTGAAAGTAAACTTCCTGAAGAAGAAGATTCACAAAATCAAAGCGAACAAATACTTATCCCTTCTCAATTTCAATTATCGTTAAGGGGATCAAAATACGGAAAAATAAAAATTGAGGAAATTAGTCACATTAACTTTGAATCAGATAAACATAATTCGGTCCGTGGAAACAGATAATTTTCTCTTTCAGAAAAACTTATAGATCAAATCAAATGATTTGCCCTCTAAACATTTCCTACGGAAAGTTTATAAACCTTTTACAGTTCTTTAGATTAACATGGCAAACGGTGAGTATCCCAAATAACGTGAGATTCTTTCTAGCTATGCATTTGATTAAGTTGATTTAACTTAGTCTGAGAAAACATAAGAATAGCTTTCGCAAACGAGGTCGAGCACAACAGATGCCGAGACCGAAACAAAACCAATGCGAAAGAAAAGTGGGCTCGTAGCTCAGTCTGGCTAGAGCACGAGGCTTTTATCAGCCTTTTCTTAAAAAGAAAACGCTGGCGAAAAGAACTTTTTCTTTTCAGAAGATACCTCGGTGTCGCGGGTTCAAAGAGCCTTTCTCTTTAGAAAAGAGAAACGTTCGCGAAAGAGAAACTACTTTTGCGACTGGCTTAGAAAATCCTGTCGGGCCCTCTATATTCTTATAAAAATTAATTTTATAAACTTAGAATGTGTGTAATTGTATGCGATTAATTGTGATTGGAGATTTTCACGGAACATTTCCTGAAAAACTAAAGAAAAAAATTCTGAAAGAGAAACCCGATTATATTTTGTGTATTGGAGATTATAGTGATAGTAATGAATATCGCAAATTAGTTTTCAAACACTGGGAAGAACTTAAGAAAAAACCACTTAAAAAAATTATTGATAAGAAAGTATATGCACGTATATTGAAAAGACGAGAAAATAGTGTAAAAGAATTACTTAAAGAAATTAATAAGATGGGAATCAAAGTTCTCTCAATAACGGGTAATGGTGAAAGCATAGAGAAATTTACAGTAAATGAAATCAAAGAATTATTTAAAAAATTCAAAAACATTGACCTTGTATATAATAAAATTGTTGATTTAGAAGATTGGAAAATTATGGGTATATGCTCGTATCGAGGTGCTAGTTCAAAAAGGAAGGCATATCGTGGGCTTAAAAATGCCGTGAAAATGGTATATATGAATAATAAATGGGATCACATTTTACGTAAATTGTTCTTAAAAATGAAGGACTCAAAGAAAACAATTTTCTTAGCACATGAGCCACCATTAAATACAAAATTAGATTTAATTAATAATCCAGAATCTCCTATGGATGGGAAACATTTAGGAGATGAATACTTCCGAAAATATGTTGAGAAATACCAACCTGCTCTAATGGTTTGTGGGCACTTTCACGAAAATCAAGGAACTGAAAAGCTAGGAAAAACTCTAATTGTTAACTGTGGTGCTGCTCAAGCAGGTGAGGCTGCTGTAATTGAGCTAGGAAAATCAATTAAGGTTAAATTCTTAAAGTAGTATTTTTATAAACAATATGCAATTTGGACAGCTTACAAATCCAACAAAAGATGTTTTGAAAGAAGTTAAATCTATTTCTAAATGGGCTGATTATGTTGAAATTGGTTTTGAGCCCCCTGTATCAAAGACATCTGACGTATCAAAATGCGTTAACCAAATTAATAAAATACTAAAAAAGAATAAAATTTTTGCTGTATCTCACTTTGCATGGTATGCTGATTTTGCTAGCTCAATAGAAAATATAAGAAATGCTTGGGTATCTGAAGCAAAAAAAGCCATAGAAATATCTCATAAATTAAATATTAAAAAGTTCAACATACATATAAATCCATCAAAAGGAATGACTAAGAAATCAAAGTATATGAAAAATGAGTTAAATAATCTTGTTAAAAGTGCTAAAGAACTTGTTAAATTTGCAAAGAAATTTGGAATTGAAGTTATGATTGAAAATATAACTGAAGACAAATTTAGTGAGTTTAAATATATGAACTATGTCGTTAAAAACGCACCAGGACTTAAAGTTCACTTAGATATAGGTCATGCTTTTTGTGTTGATAAATATAGAGAAATTGAGAAATATTTCAAAGTTTTTGGAAAGAACATAATTCATATTCATATTAGTGATAATTTTGGTGAAGAAGACGACCATCTTCAATTAGGTGATGGTAAAATTAATTGGAAAAAAGTTGCTAAATTACTTAAAAAATACAAATATAATGGCACAATAACTCCTGAAGTCTTTAATGGAACAGGTGGAGCAAAAAGAGCAGCCGCTATATTAAAGAAATGTTTTTAAATGTTTATACCTTAGCTAATATTAAGCTAGGTAATATAAAAATGTCAAATGGTGATTATCCCAAGGCAATTTAGTGGAAATTCTAACCTAGTCCGACTTTTTGAGGTAGTAATATGATAGATTTAATTATTGAAAACAACTACGGAACCGTAAATGGTGAACAAATGGGTGATTATCCCAAGTAATTCAAATATTGATATAAATATTTTAGAAGATGAAGAATTTGAATTTATTGAAGAATCAATTAGACCTGTTACTGTATGTAAGGTATACCCAATAGGATATTCTTCATTACAAAGACGTGAAGCAGATAATTTGGTAGATAATGTTTTAGAAGACATAACTGAAACACACAAGTTTGTAAAAATTATGAATGTTACTCGCTATCCAATATCTGGTATAGAAGTAATCGAAGAAAAATGGGAGCCAGTTAACGTATGATTTAATTAAAGAAAGCATTAAATAACGCCAAGCAAAGCTTTGCGGAATTAAAAACCGAACCGATGGTTTTTAATAAATTGGAAATGAAATGAAATATGAAACACAAAGAGAGTATGTATTGGGCTGACCAAATTGCTAGGAGAATTGTTGAGCGATTTCCTAAAGAGAAACTGTATACAGTAGCTGCAGGCATCACGCCTTCAGGAACAGTTCATATTGGACACTTTCGCGAGATTATAACTACAGATATTATCTGCCGAGCTATTAAATCTCTTGGGAAAAAAGCACGATTCATATACTCATGGGATGATTATGATAGAATAAGAAAAGTTCCAAAAAATGTTCCCGACCCAAAAGGCTTTGAAAAATATATGTTCATGCCAGGTGTTGATGCACCCGACCCTTGGGGCTGTCACAAATCATACACACTTCATTTTGAAAAAGAAGCTGAAGAAGCAGTTCCATTAGTTGGAATCAAACCCCAATTTATTTACCAAAGCAATATGTATCGCTCATGTAAGTATGCTGAAGAAATTAAATATGTTTTAGAAAACAGATTTCAGATTAGAGTAATCTTAAACAAATACAGAAAAGAACCTCTACCTGAAAATTGGTATCCTGTAGCTATTTATTGTAAAAAATGTAATCGCGAACAGACTGAAATTACTGATTGGGATAATGATTATACGCTGAAATATCATTGTAAAATGTGTAATTACAAAGGTGAAACTAATTTCAAAAAAGAAGGATTAACAAAACTTCCTTGGCGAGTTGATTGGCCAATGCGTTGGCGCTATGAACGAGTAAGCAGCGAAGGTGGTGGAAAAGAACACAATACTCCTGGTGGCTCAATTGATACAGGTCATGATTTATGTAAAAATGTATTCAAATATGGTCCTCCTGTCCGTTTTATGTATGATTTCATAACAGTAAAAGGACAAACAGGAAAAATGTCTAGCTCAAAAGGAGATGTAGTTACATTAAAAGAAAACTTAGAAGTTTATATTCCAGAACTTACGCGATATATATTTGCAGGTTCAAAACCGCAAATGGAATTCAAAATCAGCTTTGATGAAGATATATTCAAAGTATATGAAGATTTTTACAAATGTGAGAGAATTTATTTTGGGAAAGAAAATGTTAATGATAGAGATAAAGCTCACTGGTCTAGAGTTTATGAAATGTCTGTTGTTAACAAAGCTCCTAAAAAAATGCCTGTTCAACCTGCATTCAAACATTGTGTTGAGCTAATTAACCTACATCGCGATTCTGAAAAAGCACTTGAAGCAGTGCCAGAAAAACTGACAAAATCAGATAAAGAAAGATATCTCGCAATACTTATTTGTGCTAAAAATTGGCTAGCAAAATATGCGCCAGAGCAATACAAATTTGAACTTCAAGAAAACCCTAGCTCTGCAGGTCTTTCTGAAAAACAAAAAGCTGCGCTAAAAGATTTAGCAAAAGCACTTAATAAAAATTATACAGATAGCAAAGAATTATCATCAGTTTTTGGGGAAATAGCAAAGAAACATGATTTAGGATTCAAAGACTTTTTTGGAGCAGTTTATCAAGTTCTGATAAACAAAGAACGAGGCCCAAGATTAGCACCATTTATACTTGCAGTAGGTCGGCCCAAAATTAGAAAGATTTTAGATAAAATTAAGTAATAGACTACCGTAATACTTTTAAATGAATTTTTAATATAAAATAATGTTTGGTTTAGATTTAAAAGAAGATAAAATTTATGGAAATCACAATATAATTTCTCGTTATATTCCTGAAAGAGGTAATAGAAAAAGATATTTTCCTAAAGCAGGAGAAGGATTATTGGAAGAATGTCCTGATTGTGGTGGTAAAGATATTATAGAAGTTACTAGAATAGTAAAAGACAGAAATAATGCTCCAGATTACAGATTTTTTGAATGTTCTAAAGGTGAAATTAAAACAAATAAAGATGAACTTGAAAAAACTCTTGGTTGTGGTCATTTATTTCATACATACGACCCAGAACCAGAAAAACCTGAAATTAAAGAGTCAGACCGCGATATAGAAGATGCACGAAGATTAAGTGATAGTCATTTTTTTATGGGTGTTGGAGATTTTCCTCGTAAAATAAAAGGCAATATTCAATCATTATTATGAATAATTTCTCTTAAAGAAAGTCTTATAACATATATTACTAAGTAATTATATGGATAAAATTAGCACAATAGATGATAATCCTGAAATTAAAACAATCACACTTAGATTATATCGACGTAAAAATAGATATAACCCTGAAGCAGAGATATTGACTGATGGTCAATTAGTCTGTCCGACATGCAAAGAAAATCTTAAAGAAATTAATGTTGGTATTTTAGACACAAATGGAATTATGCTTTCTGAATATTTTAGTAAAGAAGCATTATCTAATTTACCTAGCGTTGGTGTTTGTTTTCCATGTAATCCTCGAAAATTATATATAACTTTTAAATAAATTTTTATATTGCAATTGCAGTTGATTTTATGACAATACCAAAGTCATTTCAAGCACTTGGTCAGATTTGTTTAATTAAACAGAAAGATAAGCAAGTTGCGCAAGAGATTCTAAAAAAACATAGTCAGTTTAAGTCAGTTTATTATCAAGGTAAGATATCTGGCAAGCTAAGAAAGCCACAAGTTGAGTGGCTAGCTGGTGAGAGAAACACACTTACAAAGGTCAAGGAAAACTACTGCGAGTTTCTAGTTGATATTTCTAAAGTTATGTTTTCAAAAGGTAATCAAGAAGAAAAGCGAAGAATTGTAAGCCAGATTAAGGACGCTGAGCGAAAATATGCTCTTCGGGATAAGGACAGGAGTTCACGAAGGTTATATCGTGAACGACTCCGATCGTTACCAAACGAAGAGATATTGGATATGTTTGCGGGAATTGGTTATTTTACAATTCCAATTGCTAAGCTAACTCCTGCCAAAGTGTGGGCTATTGAACTAAATCCTGATTCAGTCGAGCTTCTGAAACAGAATATTAAACTGAATAAAGTTGAGAATCAAGTTACGGTAATTCAGGGAGATTGTAAAATAGAAACTCCAAAACTTAGAAAGAAATTTGATAGGATTTTAATGGGTTGGTTTCCGGGAACATATGAATTTTTACCAATAGCTATAAACGTAGCTAAAAAGGGTGCAGTAATACATTTTCATGAGCTAGCTGAAACTGCTGAAGATATAATTTCTAAGATAAAAGAACTAAATCTGCCTGTCAAGGTAATCAAATCAACTAAAGTAAAAGCCTATGGAATCAGAATGTGGCACTGGGTTATTGACTTAAAATATCATTAATTGTTTGTTTGAATTCAGTAGGATTAATGGGCTTAGGAAGATATAATTTAGCAAAAGGAGTTCTTTCTTTAAATTTAGCAGGTAAATGTCTTGTAGTAAGATATACAACAGGAATGTTTTTTTCATCAAAAGCTTCGCCAAATTTACCTATCTCATCCATTGTTTGGGATATAATTGCTAAATCATAATCACTTTTGCAATCTTCAACTTTTTTAACACGAGTTACATCAAGTCCTTCTCTTTCTAATGTTCTTTTTAGATTAATTCCAACAATTGTACTTTCTTCTGCTATTGCGATTTTTACCATAATGTGACTGTAAAAAAGCCCTTATAAAACTATTGATCTGCAGGTTTAATATCACTTGCAGGCAAGCTAATATGTAAACTAGCTCCTTTTCCAGGACCGTCTGAATAAACATTAATTTTCCAACCGTGCTTTTCAACAATTGCTTTGCAACTAGCTAATCCTAAACCTGTTCCTTTGTTACCTTTTCCTCTTGTATAAAAATCTTCGAAAATATGTGGTTTATCTTCTACAGAGATACCTTTTCCTGTATCAGATATACAAATAACATATTTATCTTCTCTAGCACCAGAATGTGATTTTGGAACATCAAAATATGAAATTTCAACTTCTCCTTTTCCATCTAATGCTTCAATTCCATTTTTGATTAAATTACTAATAACTTCACCAAATTTATATTCATCACAATTAATAACTAAATCTCCTTGACATTTATATGTTATTTCTTGTCCTTCAGATAAAAAGGCTTCATTTTCTTTAGTTGAAAAATCAATAATCTTATTTAATGAATGATACTCAGTATTTAGAGGTATTTTTCCAGATCTTAATTTTGCAATAGCTAACATGTCTGTTAGTAGAACCTCTATTTTTTCTTTGCTAGCAAATACAAACTCAAATCCTTCCTTAGCATCATTCATTTGTTCTTCTGACAAAAGTTCTCCTTTTTCATAAGCAGAATTAATATCTTCAAATAATTCTTTGTAAAACCCAAATAAATTAACTATTGGGGACCTTATATCGTGAATTGCTTTATCAACACCTAGTGCTTGTGCTTTAAGATCTTCCCTAAGTTTAGCATTTTCTCTTTCGAGATTAGATACTTGTGTCTCTAAGCTATCTACGAATACCATAGTATCTATCAGGTAGTTCGTTTAAAAGCCTTTTGTTGCTATAATCCTGCTTCTTTTCTTAGAATATTAGCTTTATCAGTTGTTTCCCATGTGAAATCAGGATCATTTCTACCAAAATGTCCATAAGCAGCTGTTTTCTCATAAATTGGTCGTAATAAATTAAGATGCTTGATTATATTTACTGGCTTAATTGGAAAATGCTTTTTGACAAGTTCAACTATTTTTTCTTCAGGGATTTTATTAGTTCCAAATGTTTCAACTAGCACTGAAACTGGCTCAGCAACTCCAATTGAGTAAGCTAGCTGAACTTCGCAGCGCTCTGCAAGTCCTGCAGCTACAATATTTTTAGCAATATATCGAGTAGCATAAGCACCACTTCTATCAACCTTTGATGGGTCTTTGCCAGAGAATGCTCCTCCACCATGCTTTCCCATTCCACCATAAGTATCAACTATAATCTTTCTACCTGTAACTCCTGCATCTGCTTGTGGTCCACCCACAGCAAAAACACCTGTCTCATTTACAAAAAAGTTAGTTTTATTATCAATCCATTTGCCACAAATTGGTTTAATTACATTATTAATTATTTCTCTTTTAATGTTATGGTGAACCATTTTAGGGTCATGGTGAACTGCTACAACAACAGCATCAATTCTTTTTGGCTTGCCATCAACATATTCAACAGTAACTTGTGACTTGCCATCTGGGCGAATCCAGTTAAATTTTCCACTTCTACGTAATTCAGATAATTTCATAGTAAGCTTGTGAGCCATTGAAATTGGTAAAGGCATTAGCTCTGGAGTTTCATTACAAGCATATCCAAACATCATACCTTGGTCACCTGCACCTTGTTCTTTATGCTCACCTTTGTTATCATCAACACCTACAGAAATATTCTGACTCTGCTCATGAATAGAAGTCATAACAGCACAATCATTTCCACTGATACCATATTCTGAATTAGTATAACCAATCCTATTTAGAGTTCGTCTTACAACATTCTGAACATCTGAATAACCTGAAGTTGTAACTTCTCCTGCAACCACAATTAGCCCTGTTGTAGTTAAACATTCAACAGCGACTCTGCTTTTCTTATCTTGCTTGATAAGATCGTCAAGTATTGCGTCAGATACCTGATCGCAAACTTTGTCTGGATGTCCTTCAGTGACAGATTCGCTTGTAAATAAAAAATTACCTTTGTTTTTCATCAAAATAATAATTGAATTTTATTTTAAATGTTTATGCAACTATAGGCAACACTTGGTTCTTAATGCAATGGTTACTCTGTGCTATCTTATAAAATTAGCAGATCTATTCTCTACTTAGATATTGCACATATACTAAAATACAAATTTAATTAAGAAACAATAACCTGAAAGGTTCTATATGCAACAGTCTCAAAATCTTTTTAAATTTATTTAGATATCTAAGTGATGCCAGTTGATTTACTAAAACTAGAAAACGATATTGGAATAGCATGTTATAAAAATGCCTTAACTCCAAATGAACTTAAAACAACAAGAAAGTGGATAAATTCTGAATATTGCTCAACATTATATGAATTTGGTAGAGAATCAACAAGACACATCGGAGGACAAAACCCTGAAAAAGCTGGAGAATTATCTGCATTATATACATTTGGCATAATTCAATCATCAAATGACCTTGGTAAAAAAATACTTGATTATGTTACATCACAACTAAAAGATGATACTAAAATAATTAATACTAATATTGATAATTTATTAAGAACTAAAGCAGAAGCAGAAGCAGAAAATAATCTTGAGTTAACTAGTATAATAAAAGATATGTTTAGAATTGGGCTTAATATATAATCAAACTAATTTTAATAATTCATTCAGATTTAGCTCGAATAAGACAACAGTATTCTCTAAGCCATTTCTTTCTCTTTTTAAAAAGAAAGAACTATGCTTCCAAGAAAGAAAAACATTTACTCTCGCTTCACTCGTTATATTAATTTAAGAAGTTCATTCAAATCTAACTCAAATAAAACAATAGGATTTTCTAATCTCCAGTTTTTCAGGACTTGTGGATGTAGTTCTCCAATGATTCCGATCTCTTTATCATTTACTTTAATTGAGCCAACTCTGCCAGAAATAAAACTATTATGTTCTGTTTCTTCAACTTCGAACTCTACTTCTAACCCACTCAAAAGCGACTGAAGAACTTGCTTGATTTCAGTAAAATTAGCATTTTTATGTGACCTTGCAAAAACCAATTTCTTAACTGTATCTGACATAGTTTCTGCTTTTGCATTTGGAAGAATTACTTCTCCAACTTCAAAAATTGTTTGTGGATATTCACAATTTGTGTTATTGCTAAAGAAATCAATAACTGTGGGAGTTAGCCAATTACGCAGAACAGACCAATTCTGAGAAACAGGATTAGCAATCTCCATGCATTTCTGATTTGATAAATTCATTCTTGTAAATAATTTATCTTTATTTGTAAGTGTGAATGTAGCAATTTCCTGGGCACCAAAACCCACTAGCCACTCTCTAACTCTTCGAGAGAAAACCTCTAGTTTTGTTTCACTTCCTTGAACAGCCAATCTAGGTAACTCTGCATCAATTTTATTAAATCCATAAGAAATTAGTGCATCTTCAACTAAATCAACACTATGCATAATATCTATCCGATAGCTTGGATATTCAACAAATATATTATCACCTACGATTTTTGCATTAAGTCGTGCTCTTCTAAGTAATTCTACTAATTCTTTTGATGATGAACCTAAACCAGAAAGTTTGTTAAATAAATCAAGTGAAAGTTTTGTTTTTCTTGGTCTAAAATCTGGACAGAGTAAAGTCTCTCGCAATCCATATTTTACTTTAACTTCGTAAATTTTTCCACCACGGTCAGCTAAGCTAGCAATCATCGAATTTAGCGCAGTATGAACAAACCTATCTTTAAATCCAGATACTTCTATGAATAAATTCTTTGTTTCGGCTGTAACTTTACCAGAATAATTTGAATTAATAATTGGTGGCATTGAAAGAACATTTTTCGCAGAGTCAATAAAAACAGGATATTTTTTCTTACCATCTAATAAATGAGCAAACTCGCGTCCTTTTGGATGCTTCTGAAGGATTTTCCTAAGAGTTAAAGATTGTGGCATTTCAAGAGCCATAAAACTTAATTTATCTGGGTCATATGCTTTATACAAAATAGGCCATTTAATTTTATCAAAATCATACACTCCAATTGCAGCTTCTTTTCGATTTCTACCAAAAGTCCCCGATACTTTTTCTTGCATCTGAATAATCTGCTTTAGAACTTCATCTGTAATTTTAATTCCTTTTACAACTGCGCAAGCAGTTCTAGGTCGAATGCCTTTTAGATTTGAATCAACTCGAACTAAATAATCTGATTTATGAACTATATATTGAGGAACACCTTTTTCCTTTCCTAAACCTCCAGCAATCTGACGAGCAACACCTTCTACGCACCATAAATCTGGCCGATTTGTGTCTTTGCAATCTACTTTAATTATATCTCCATCGCCTTCTTCAAATTCACATTTAGCATAAGCTAGCAAGTCATTTCTTTCATCATCTTTGATTGAATGTCCAATCAACTTCTCAATATCTTTCTTACTAATCTCAAACTTTGGCATTATTTTACAATCTTCTCCTTTCTTAACCAGTTTAGGTCTTGGCTAAATATATAACGAATATCATTTATACCTAACTTACACATTGCAAGTCTGTCTATTCCGATTCCCCAGGCTAGCACAGGATCTTTTATGCCTAATGCTTCAGTAAATTCTGGACGGAAAATACCTGCGCCACCAAGCTCAATCCAACCGAGCTTTGGATGCTTTACATTCATCTGAACACTTGGTTCTGTAAATGGATAATAATCTGGAATAAACTCTACTTCTTCAGCACCTGCGAACTCAATTGCAAACTGTTTTAGAACACCAAGCAGGTGCTTAAAATTAACCTTGCCTGTGACAATACCTTCTACTTGATTAAACTCAATTAAGTGTGTTGCATCTAAAATATCTGGACGATAACATCTAGCTACACTAAAATATTTGCTTGGACTCTTAACACCTTTTGCTAACTGCCTTGCAGATAAACAAGTTGCATGACCTCGTGGCAATAATTGACTAGCAATTTTTTCGTCCCATTTATATCGCCAACCTATTGAACCTGTCTTGCCTCCAGTTTCATGAGAATCCCTAATTGCATTAACAATTCTCTTGTCTGGGAGCTTTCCATATTTAACATTTTTAATTGAATATGTATCAGATACATTCCTAGCAGGATGGTTTTGCGGCTGAAACATCGCATCAAAGTGCCAAAATTCCGTTTCAACAATTGGTCCAGTCATTTCCTGAAATCCAATTTTTACAAGTCTAGCTTTAACATCATCGATAAATTGATAATAAGGTTGCTTCTTTCCAGGATAAATTTTTGGAACAGGTGCAGAAACATCATATCGCCTAAACTTTGCATCTTTCCAAGAACCTGTTTTAATTATTTGAGATGTAATCATACCTATTCGCTTTTCACTGCTTAGATTCTGCAGAACTTCTTTTCCCAAATCTGTAATTGAAAAATTAATTGAAACTCGCTCAATTTCCCTAGTCAGCTGTTTTCTTCGCTTAAGTTGCTGATATGAATATTGATCCTCGGGCAATAAATGTTCTACTTTTAGTTCTTTGAACTTAGCTAGCTTCAAAAGAAATTTAAATTCAAGAGTTACTTTTACTTTCAATCCCGTGTCAGTTATTGATAAAACACCATGTCGGAACTCAAGATATCCTTTACCTTTCAAATAACCAATCGCAAAACGAAGCTCATCTTGTGGAAATTTTACTTTAAGGTCTTGCAAACTATGAGGTTTTTTGCTTAAGACTGCTAAAAGAGCTAGCTCCGGAAGCTTTGATTTAACATATTTTTCTCCAAGGAGATCTAATTGAATAAATCTAGTTTTATCTTTATGTGTTTTTATCAAGCCTTTATTATCAAGCCACATTCCTGCCCGTAGAAACTCATTCTTTGGAAGTCCTTTTAGCTCAGCTATTTCATTATTTCTTCCTTTAAATGCCTGCAGAACCTTAATTTCATTATCCTGTAGAGAATCTGCTAGCTTTACAATGTCCTTCATCACAGTTTCTTTTCCAAAGAACCAGGTAAGAAAACATCGTTCTTCGTAATGCTAACGCACTCAGAACGATTGCTTACGCAAATCCTATGGTTACCTCCATACTTCATATTACACTAAAAACCTCCTTACTAAAAAACTTGCCGATAAAAATTAGAATTAGTGACGTCTTCTGATTACCATGTAAAGGGACAATCACTTCGCATAATATAAATAAACAGAATTAGATATAAATGTTACTATTATTTTATTTTATCACTTTTTAATACAATATTATATTCATATAGCAGATTTTCAATATCTTCTACTTCATTTATTAGGGTAGTATAGCTATCAAAATGCTGTAAAACATACTTTTTACTATCAGAATAAAAAGAAGTAGATTCCAAAATAAAAGGTGTATCTGTTAACCTCTTACATCTATCTACTATATCAAACATATCTGTTTGTTTGCTAGAATGCACAATAACTAAGGAATATTTTCGAGGATTGCTTATTATTTCGTTAATCAACATAGAGGGTAATATTCTTGTAGTTTCTACATATGTACGAATACCTGAAACTCTATAATTTAGATGTACAACTTCACCAAGTAATAACTCATTATCTTTATCTGATGCAAAAAGTATATCTATAATATTTACTTTACCTTTTATGTTTCTCATTCTATATCACTTTTCTTTGGAATTAGCTTTAAATCAATTAACATTTCTTCTATATCATCAGCACAATCATTCTGGTTTCTATAATCATCCCAACCCATGTCTAAAACCATCGCTTTTACAAGAGCTGGCATGCTGCTTTCTAAAACATATATTGTATCACAAATATTTCTATATCTTTCAATTAATTCGTACTCGCCTTCTTCAGGGTCATGCATTAGAACAAGATCATAATTTGGATAAGATTGTAATTTACTTATTAAATCATTTGGATGTATTGTTGTAATACTAATTTTCACATCAGATCGAGTATGTCTATTAAATAATCCTACCATAATATTTGCTGTAAGTTCTGCATCTTTCTTATCTATTGAATATAGTATTTTTATTGTATTACTCATTCTCAGATAGTTAAAAAACACTTAAAAAACTAACGAATTAGACTTTCTTTCCGTAAATATGGATAGTGTTCCAAAGAAGACCTTTGTGTCTTGATACATTAACTTTGAATCCTGCTTGTGCAAACATTCTCTTAATGCCTTCAACATCATGTAACCATTTTTGCTCAGGCATAATCTTTAGCAAGTTTGTGTAATCTACAAAATAAATCTTGCCACCTTTTTTAACTCTCTTTCCTAGTGTGGCAATAACTTTATGAGGGTCTTGAATATAACCAAGAACACCAACTGAAACAATTGCATCAAAATCTTTTAGTTTTGGATGAATTACATGTCGAGCTTCATTTTCAACATAGTAAATCATATTATTTAATTTATGTTTCTCAGCTAGTTCTTTTGTTGCATCAATATGGTCCTTAGATGCATGTGTAACACAAAGCTTCCCAGAATCTCCAATTAATTTAGATAGCTCAACAGTAAATTTGCTAACATCTGTTCCAAAATTCATAACATTTTTACCTTTGATATCACCAATATGATATTTAATATATCTACGCGTCTTTCTAGTTAGCCAGAAATCTGTTGTCCTAGACGTAATACCCACAGAAAGAGACAAAATTTTCTTTACTAACTTTGGCTTGTAAAGCATAGCTTCGAGCAAGAAAAGAGGAATTCCAATCATTACAAACATTACTCCTGAAATTGTTGTTTGAAATTCAATACCTCCAGCTAAAAACAATAAAATCATAGCAGTAATTATTGGCAAAATCTTACCAAAAGGTATCTTAAATGGCCTTTCAAGATGCGGTTTTGTAAATCTCAAAATTGTTACAGAGACAATAACCATTGAATACATAAAAATAGCAAGAGGAAGTATCATTTCTAAGAGCAATTTATATGAACCAGATAAAAGAATTATAATTGTAAGAACTGTTTGAACAGCTATTGCATAATAAGGCGTCTGATGAACTGGATGAATCCTACTTAGCACGTCTGGAAGTAATTTATCCCTACCAAGAGCAAAAATAAGTCTAGGAGTTACAACAATCCATGCTGCTGCTCCACCAAGAATATTAAGGAAAACAAGAACTGCAATCAAACGCGCCCCACTTTGACCCATAAATATATTTGCAGCTTCTAAAAGCGGTGTAGCTGAATTAGCAAGAACTTCCCAATTAACTGCACCAAGAGTAACTGCAACAACACCTAAAGCAAGTAAAACAACTGCTGCGGTTCCCCACATCATAACTTTAGGAATTGTTTTAGCAGGGTCTTTGGTTTCTTCAGCAAGATATGTAACAGTTTCCCAACCAAAAAATGTCTCAAGTATGTAAAGCATTGCTATCACAATCGACACTTTTGGAAAAATCGATAAAGGCATCAAATTAGATGCACTTACATAATAAACGCCCCAAGTTAGCAAAGTCCACAAACTAAGAATTGTGCAGACTGCAAAAAATAGCAACACTTTTACAGACATATCAATACCACGATAAGAAACGAAATTCATACCAACAACAAATATAATTGCAATAATCAATCGCTGAATATATGAAACTTCAATTATAGCACCAAAATAATCCAATGCACCTATTGCAAGCATAGCAATTGTGATGTTTGCAACAATCCAGCTAGTCCAACCAACCATAAAACCTGCAAATTCTCCAAAACCTTGCTTTGTATATTCATAAACTCCTCCGGATTTTGGAAACATACTAGAAAGTTCTGCAAAACAAGCTGCAATTATAAGTGCTATAATAGCAACTAATGTCCATGAAATCAACGAACCAGGTCCTGCTAGCTGAGCTGCAATACCTGGAACAAAGAAAATACCTGTTCCAATAATAGCATTAATACCTAAAAGAAGAAGAATTGAGAAAGGAATCGTTGCCTTTAACCCTGTTTTCTGCTCTCGCTCTCTATTTCCCCCAATAGGTGGAGTTTTAACCATCTAATTAATGTATTGTGTAATATATAATACTTAAGTTAAGATTGAGAAGTAGTGATATTTATTTTCAATAAGTAAACTTTTTAAGCAGTAATGTGGCTCTTTTGTTAAGGCAAGTATGATTCAATAAAGTGATAGCTTAGAAAGTTATCTCTCTTCGTCTTAATTTTTCGACGAACGCATTAGTGTTCTGAGGAGAAAAGGCGTGGTCAAACTTCGCCTGAAGTTTGTGGGCGGGTGGCTTAGCCTGGTTAACCGTAAGGTTTTTGCTGAACGGTTCAGGAATAGAGCGCACGACTGATAAGAATCCCTCTTTTATAAAAGAGGTCTTCCAACCCCAGAAAACATATTCTGGAGATTCAGAGAAATCGTGATGTCGGGAGTTCAAATCTCCTCCTGCCCATTATTTTCTAATTTAAAATATTTGCCAATAATATCATAACATGAATTTTCTTCACCATTTTCTTTTGGAAAATTAAGATTACACTTACTACAATATCCAAATCTTCTTGAGCAAAGTAAAAAACCTATTTCTTCTATTTCCATCTGTTCCAAACCCAATATTGTCATATTTTTTCTTTTTAGAACATTTATCCTAATATCAATATTTTCTTTATTAACATCAAATATCTCGTCAAAATGATTTTCACAGAACATAAACATATTACTCAGATAAATTTAAAAATCTTTCAATAAATCACTTATTCTTTTATCTCACTTAAAGAATTATTAAGTATAAACATTTTGGATTTTCCACCACAGAATTTCTTAACTAATTCAGCTAACTCGGTCATTATATTACTAATATCTGCTTTAGTAAAAGGAGGAAGACCTTCAATAACAAGTGTAGCATTCTTTGTATTTTCAGTCATCTTAGACTTATCACACTCTCTCCAGTTCCATCGTCTGCATAAAACTTCTTTATCGTCAGCATAGATAACTTCGCCTTGCTTAGGTGATTTAACCTCTTCAGAATTAAGAACTGTGAATGGTTCATCACCTTTAGCTATTTTCAAAGTAACGGTTCCATCAATTTTATCTGTATCATCGCCACCAAGAGGAATTATGTATTTTATTGAAACGTAATTGTATATATCTACAAGATTATTAATTGGTTTTAACTCGATTTCATTTAAAATCATTCTATATAAATTCTCAACAGAACACTTGTATTTCTTTGGTTTTGCTCCAAATGAAGAGTAAGCAGTTCTCCAAGCACTTATTTTTGGGTTCTGAGACAAGGTTTCAGTGTTAAAATTCTTTCTAATTTCACTTTCCTGCTTGCGAAGTAACTTAGTAATCGCTTTATTAGAACCTGAATTGTCGATGTCCTGTACAACCAGCACACCAATATTTAGCTCAGGAAATTTCTCAAGAATCTTTTTGCTTATCTTGAATTTCATATTTTACTTAAAAACTAAAAACATAAAAGGTCTTTGATATCTCAAAATAGAACCTGCTTACTGGTTTAGCAAGAAGTAATAATTCATATGATTGAATAATATAAACAATTATAAACTTAATTATCTAGATTTTCTATGAAGGAAGTAAATAATAGGTTAGTTTTTATTGGAACAGGTGGCGGAAGAGTAGTTATATCTAACCAAGCCCGTAATGCGGGTGGATTTGTGCTTCAAATACCAGGTGTTCAAATGCATATTGACCCTGGACCTGGTGCGCTATCTGGAACTGCAAGAACAAAAATCAGACCTGCGCAAACAAGAGTAATAATTTCAACTCACGAGCACACCGACCATGCTAATGATATTAATGCACTAATCGAAGCAATTACACTCGGTGGTATAAATAAAAAAGGAATTTTAATATCTGTCCCTGCTGTAATCGACGGAACAAAGGAAGAGCTTCCTTGGCTAAGAAATTATTACAAAAGTAAGCTTGACGAAATATTTAAAATCAAAACAAATGATAAGGTCAAATTAGGTGATTTAACAGTTACTGCTACAAAAACGCAGCATGACATTGATGATTGCATAGGATTACGAATTGAAGGGCCTGACGTATCAATAGGATACACATCAGATACAATTTATTTTAAGGATTTACACAAAGAATTCAAAGACATTGCAGTACTGATAATAAATGTCCTTCGCCCAGGCTCAGACAAATGGAAAACGCACATGTGCACAGGAGATGCAATCAAGCTAATTGAGGAAGTTAAACCTGAACTAGCAATTATAACACATTTTGGACAAAAAATGCTAAACGCAAATCCTCTTTTAGAAGCAAGAGAAATCCAGAAACGAACAGGCGTTAGAACTATTGCTGCGGATGATAGATTAGAAGTTAATCTTGAAGGAATCGCCCAAGGTCGCGGAGTTCAAACCACGCTTTAATATAATAACGCTTTTAAATGCTCTCTCTGAAGAGTAACAATGGAAAACATGCCTATAGTATTATTTGCAATGACACCTCTTGGTAATAAACCATTACCTCGTGGAGAATGTAATGGAAAAAATATGTCAATTAAGCCTGCATTTATAAATCTACAAAAAAGAATGGAGCAACATGGATGGGTTGATCATAATGGCAATATATTATTAGATATATTAAATATAACAGGTTTTATAGTTAAGCCACATGAGTCTGAAAATTACCAATTTTGCTTAGTTACAAGTAATGCAAATGAAAAACCTCTTCAAGAATTATTAACTGAATTTAAATCACAATATAAAGAGCATATTAATTATTTCTAAAACAAATCAAAATTTAAAAACATTTAATAACTTACTTCTTAATGTATATTATGGCTCAAATGGGTGAGTATCCCGTATTTGCGTAAGACCTTACTTAGACAATATTCTTTTAAACTTTTGGAGGTTTGTATCATATAATGAAACTAGATAAGAAGCCTGATTTTAAAATACTAGAAGAAAAATGGGCTAAAAAGTGGTTTACTGAGAAGCTTTACAAATATAATCCAAACTCAAAAAAGAAAGTTTATTCAATAGATACACCACCTCCAACTATTTCTGGACCGCTTCACATAGGTCATGCATTAAATTACATTGGCTTTGATGTTATTGCTCGATACAAAAGAATGAATGGCTTTGAGCTATTTTTCCCAATTGGTTATGATAACAATGGTCAGCCAACAGAACGTTATGTTGAAAAAAAGCTTGGCATAAAATCAAAAAATATGCCTAAAAATGAATTCAATAAAATTGTTGTTAGAGAAATGAAACCTGTTCTAAAAGGTGCGCAACATGATTTGAAAATCTGGGGAAGTTCATATGATTGGGACCTAACTTATGAAACAATTAGCCCTTATTGCGTTAAAACGGCTCAAACTTCTTTCTTAGATTTACACAAAAAAGGTTTAGTTTATCGTGCTGAAGAGCCAACAATTTGGTGCACAGAATGCCAAACAGCGCTCTCGCAAGCAGATGTTGAAAGCGTTGATAGAAACACAAAACTAAATTGGATTTATTTTAACCTGAAAGAACCCATGGGAAAGATGAAAAGAGTTGAGATTGCAACAACTAGACCAGAACTTCTTCCAGCATGTATTGGTGTTTTTGTTAATCCAGATGATAAAAGATATAAAAAATTAGTTGGCAAAACTGCTACTGTTCCGATTTTCGGCTTTGAAGTTCCAATTATGACAGATAAAACAGTTGATATGGAATTTGGCTCTGGATGTATGATGGTTTGCACATTTGGAGACACAGAAGATATTGACAAATGGCGAAGATACAAACTTCCTTTAAAATTAATTATAACTGGAGATGGTAGATTAAACAAAGAAACAGGAGCTTATGCCGGTCTAAAACTTAAAGAAGCACGGCAATATATTCTTGAAAAACTTGAAGGTGACGGCCAGTTAATTAGACAAGAAGATAAAAAGCAAACAGTTGGAACTTGTTGGAGATGCCACCATCCAGTTGAGTATAATGTTACAAAACAATGGTTTGTAAATTTAGTTGACAATAAAAAAGAGTTCATTAAGCAAGGAAATGATGTAAAATGGCACCCAAGCTATTATGTTAAAAGATATATTGATTGGGTTCAGAATTTAGATAGAAATTGGTTAATTTCACGACAGCGACACTTTGGTCCAAGCATACCTGTTTGGTATTGCGCAAAATGTAATGAAGCAATTTTCCCTGATGAAAATCAGCTGCCTGTTGACACAAATATCGACAAACCAAAGAAAAAATGTAAATGTGGCTCATCTCATTTTATTGGTGAAACTGATGTTTTTGATACTTGGATGACTTCAAGTCTTACGCCTCAAATCGCAACTAGATGGATTGACAATCCAAAATTATTCAATAAAGTATTTCCAATGGATTTACGGACAAATGGACATGATATTATTAGAACGTGGGACTTTTACACAATTGTAAAAGCACTTTATCACAACAACAGCTTACCCTGGACAAATGCAATGATTAATGGAATGGTTCTTGACCCACGTGGCAAGCCAATGCACAAATCTCTTGGAAATGTAATTAATCCACGTGAAATGCACGACAAATACACTGCAGATTCACTAAGATACTGGGTTGCTACAGTAAATTGGGGCGATGATATTCCCTTCCATGAAAAAGAGCTAGTTAGAGGGCAAAAACTGCAGATAAAACTATGGAATACTGCACGTTTCATCTCTATGAACCTTGAAAAACCTGTTAAATCTACTCTAGAAATCGCAGATAAGTGGGTTCTTAGCAGACTTGCAGAAGTTTCTCAAGAATACCACAAACAATTTGATAATTACAACATCAGCAAGGCACGAAGAGAGCTAGAAAACTTCTTTTACTTAGAATTTTGCGATTTTTACCTTGAAATGATTAAATATCGCATTTATGGGGAAAACAAAGCTAGTAAAAAAGCAGCACAGTGGACAGTTTATACTTGCCTTTTAGATATTCTAAAGCTATGGGCTCCATTTATGCCATTTGTAACTGAAGAAATTTACAATAGTTTGTTCAAAAAGTATGAAAAAACAAAGAGCATCCACTTAACTTCATTCCCTGATAAGCTAAAATCAGACAAAGACGCTATTAAGCTAGGAGAAACTGCAATTAAAATAATCGCAGAAATCCGAAAGCACAAGCAGGACCACAAGCTTAGTATGGGTGCAGAACTTGATGATTACAAACTTAAGAAAAAACCAAAAGACTGGAATAAAATCGAAGCACTAGTCAAAGGCACAATGCGAGTTAAAGAAATCAAATAACAAAAACTTTTAAATTATATTTTCACTAAATAAAAATGAAAGAATTATCTAAAACTGCTAAAATGGATTGTCTTAAACAGTATATGGAGTTTGAAGCTCTGTATTCAGAATTATTCAAAAAAGTCAATTTCTGTGGTCCTAATTGCACAAGCAAAGAATACAGTTTGTATTTTGTAAAAAAAGTAAGAGGTGATGTTGGCTGTTGTAGTGAAGACCATTTTTTAACTAAAATTGATAAAATTCATAATAATCTATTATCGGAAAAGCGAATTGAAAAATATGGCTTACCAAATAATCAAGAAGAACCTTATTTTGATAATAAAAAACCTTGTGCATATCACACACCAAAAGGATGCATATTAGAAGACCTAAAACCACATGTTTGTGTAGCATTTACGTGCTATTCATTTAGTCACGGTCTTGAAAGAGGATATGAATTAGCTTATGATTACGAAGAAATTAGGAATAATCTTGAAGCGGTGTTAAATGGTGAGCTCTCTGAAGAAAATATAAGATTATCCAGAATAAGATTACTTAAATCAATAGAAATAGTTGAAAAATCAACTAATTTTTAAGTTTAATGTTATTTAGTTTTTAGATGGGATTGCTAAATTACTTTAGTCATAAAAGTGATGCAGAAAAAGATAGAGAATCTGAAGAACATAGACAAAAAGTAATAACTAATCCACAGAATTTTAATGTATATGATGTTATAAAAAGCGCTGGAGAGCGAGGTATTGAATTCGAAGCACTAAGTAAAAGAACTGGAATTGAACTTAGTAAAACACTAAATGATATAGTATATGAACTTCAGGAAGCAAATTATATTTGCTGGATATCACAAGAAAAAGTAATGGCTACTAAATACCTTTCAGAAAAGCAATCATAGAATTTTTAAATAAATTTTACTAAAAGTTATATGGCGTCTTACATGAAAAGAGATAAAATTCTAGAAAATGATAATAGAAACCAAATTAACTCACTTGTCCATGAAAAACCAGGATTATCGCTTACAAGTATAATAAAAGAATTAGAAATGGCATACACAACAGCAACATACCATACAACATTTCTAGAACAAAGAAAATATATAAAATCTGAAAAAGATGGAAAATATCTCAGATTTTATCCGAGAATATTTAATATTCCAACAAAATTTAGTAAAAAAGAAAATATTATTAAAACTATTACAGAAAATGATTTTAGTTGTCAGAAAGAAATCGCAAACATAGTTGGTTATAATGAAAGTGCAGTTAGTAAAATTATTAAAGAGCTAGCTGAGCAAGGAATTATTAATATCACAAAAATAGGTAAATACAATCGCTGTTCAATAATTAATCAATAGAAATACTTATACATCAAAGCTTTGCGGTATAGTTTTTCTTTTTAGAAACACTTATAAACCAATTTTACAAAGTAGTAACAGTATGACACAATATATAGATAGACAAGATATATTAGAATTACCTCTTAGAAGCGATATGTATCACTTAATACAAAAAAGAGGTGGAATTACTTTTACTGAAATTAAAAAAGAATTAGATCGTAACAACGGCGTTACAGCATATCAGTTAAATATTCTTCAGAAAAATCGCCTTATTAGGTCATTTAAAGATGGAAAATATGTGAGATTTTTTGCTAAAGGACAGAAAGTTAGTGGATTAACAACTATAGAAGAAATTTTAATGAACGAAATAAAATCTAATCCATATATTAGTAGACTATCTTTAGTAAAATTAGTTGATTATTCTCAAGGAACAGTTAATTCAACAATTAAAAAACTACGACAAAAAGAATTAATTGGCATGAAGAAAATAGGTAAACACTATGCATATTACTCCATAGATACCAGTATAGACCCAACAAGTTCAAATACAATAGATCACAGAGTAAGCCAAGATTTTTAAGTTTATTACTACAAAGAATAACGCCATTGGTCTCAGACCAATTGCGGGATTGAAAATCCATACATTTATTAGTATTATTCAGATTTTTAATAAATGAGTCTAACAGCAATATTATGTGGAGCAATAATATCTAATGTATTTTATACTCGATTAGATAAAAACCGAATTTTAGCTCATGATACGAGAATGTCTATAATAAATCATCTAAGAACACACAAATCCGTTACTAAACAAGATATAAATGAGGGATTAAAACTTAATAATAAACGCACAACATATCATCTTGAAGTTCTTTTACAAGCAAATATTCTCGGTAGAAGCAGTTCTCGACAATCTGCTACTTACTTCATAAAAAACGACCCTCCTGATATAGTAAGAAAAATAATTAATCCTCGGGAGAAAATTTATACAGTTATTACAGATAATCCTGGTATACATTACAATGAAATTAAAAGAACATTAGGCATACCTCAAACAACTTTATCTAAGAATCTCAAAAATTTACTTAAATTAGATGAAATTGAGTCCAAACAAGATGGTTCGCGCATCAGATATTACTCTACTGAACGAACTAACAAGTAAAGCTTATATTCTCAATTCTGTATTTTAAATTATAGAGGATACCTATAAAACTTGCGTAAGCAGTTGTTTCGGAGAAACAACATTTCTTTACCAGGTTCCAGAGAAAACGCAAAGCGTTTTCTTGGCCACGCAAACAAAGTTTGCTTGGTTTTGGGAGAAAACTGATGGGAATGAACTCTAAAGAACGGTTCAAAATGAAGAAGTTACTCTCTGAGCTAGGAAGCCACAGAGCTAGACATACTGAACTTATTTCTGTATATGTGCCAGCAGGTTATAGTGTAGATAAAATCAAACAGCAACTATCTGGAGAAGCTGGAACTGCGCGAAACATTAAATCTAGCACAACTCGGAAAAATGTTTCAGATGCATTAGAAAAAATGCTACGTGCTCTTGGAGAATATAAACAAACACCTCCTAACGGTTTAGCGCTTTTCGCAGGAAACATTGCTGAAAGAGAAGGCCAATCAGATATTAAAATTTGGGAAATTGAACCAACATCGCCACTTAATACTAAAATTTATCGCTGCGACCAAGCGTTTTTCCTAGACCCACTAAAAGAATACATTACAGTCAAAGAAGCATATGGTCTAATTGTAATTGACCGGCAAGAAGGTAACGTTGCTATGCTAAAAGGGAAAGCAATTATACCTATCAAAAGTTTCCAATCATGTGTTCCAGGAGATACGAAAGCTGGGGGGCAATCAGCTGCCAGATTTGCAAGAGTCAGAGAAGGTATGCTTAAGGACTTTTTCAAAACAGTTGCAAATGGTGCAAACAAACAATTCGCAAATAATCCTGAAATCAAAGGAGTTCTCGTAGGTGGACCTGGACCAAATAAAGAGAGCTTTGCTAATGGAAATTTCTTATTTACTGAAATTAAAGATAAAATAATTGGAATTATAGATACAGGATACACAGGCAAACAAGGACTTGAAGAATTAGTTGCTAAAAGCGAAGACATTCTAGCACAAGAAGAAATTATGAAAGAAAAGATTGCTGTGAATAAATTCTTAAATATGCTAGCTAAAAGACCGACATTTGTAGCTTATGGTGAAGCAGAAGTTCGAAAAGGATTAGAACTGGGTGCAATTAGTACATTATTATTTTCAGAAGATTTTGACGACGAAAAAATTGAAGAAATGGCAGATAAATGTGAAGAATTCAATGGCGAGTGGCTAGTTATTTCAACAGACACAAAAGAAGGTGTTCAGCTAAAGAACCTTGGAGAAATTGCAGCTATATTACGATTCCCACTTGGCTAATTAGAACTAGAAACCCTTAAAAGAGTAATTTTTCTATGAAATTATGACAAATTTATCAAATGGGTCTGTATCACAAAATGCATTAAAATATTTTACTCAGACACAGAAAGCTGCAATAGAAATCGAATCTAGAAATAATTTAGAATCAACTATATCAAATATAAGAAATGGAAATTATGTTCCACGTACAGAACTAGCACCCTCTGAAAATTATTCTGCTAATATAGAGATTAAGATTACGCCTAATTATGAAATAAATATCAATTCTGAGACTAAATTAGAACCAAATGTCTCAACACTAATGAACTATATTATGCTTAAAAATTCAGAGCTACCTAAAAATTATTCAGCTAACTTAAACTTTAAAGCAGAATCTGTTGATATTGATATGAATTACACTGGAGATCTAAATGACGTTCTTGGCTTTATAGAAAAATTTGGTGATATACCTAAACTTGTTCGCGATAACAGAACAGGTAATACAACTAATGTTACACATGGTGGGACTAATGAAACAAGAGACAACACAATATCTCATGAATTAACTCATAAAGAACAACCTCTTTTATCAGAAGGTGAAGTTAGAGCTAACCGTAATGACGAACGATTACCAACTTATATGGATCATATGATGGCTAACAAGTTTGCAGATATTACAACTTACATAAATAGTGCTAAAGTATAATAAATTTTAGAAAACATTTAATAAGCTTCGCATTCCTATATTTTATTGGTGATATTTATGAGTCCAGATATGATTCAAGAAGAAATTGGAAAACTTAAGGAAGGTCGTTACATTGTCATTGATGGTGCGGCATGTATAATCAAGAAAATGCAGAAGTCTGCACCAGGAAAACACGGACATGCAAAATATCGTGTAGATGCAGAAGATTTAATGACTAAAAACAAGAAAGTTATTATGATGACGGGACACGCACGAGTAGGTGTTCCAATAATTGATAAATTAAATGCTCAAGTTCTTTCAGTAAGTGGAAAAACTGCACAAATTATGGATATGCAAACATACGAAACTTTTGACCTAGATATCCCTGCAGAATTAGATGGAAAAGTAATTGGTGGAGCTAACATAGTTTACTGGAATATTATGGGTAGAAAAGTCATGAAGAGCGTCAAAGCTTAATTACGATAGACTTATAAATACTTAAAATCGATTTAGTTATCAAGGTTACCAGAAATCTGTTTTCGCCCTTGGCGAAAAATTGCTTCGGAGAAGCAATGTTCTTTTACCAGGTTTTCTGGAAGAAAAACTGATGGGAAAAATAGCAGAAGCAACAGCACGGATTTTTGGAAGAAAATGGGTCTGTAGAAAATGTAAGACTGTAATGAAAGCAGATAGTTCTAAAATTCGAATTCACAAAATAGTCTGCAGAAATTGCCAAGGTAAAAACTTCCGCGCAAAGACCAAAGAGAAAAAGACAATAAAGTAAATAAAAATTCTAAAAATAAAAGAAAAATTATTGTTCTTGAACAATATGTTCACTTAAGTCATTGTGCATTGCTTCTATACTATAACCTTTTTTCAGATATATATTTGTAGGTAGTTTTTGTTCTTTAAACATTTTATTTATTGTCTCTAGGTTATTTAAATATCCTCGAGGAACTGCTTCATCAGGTAAAGATGTTACTAAAATCATAACAGTCTTATCTCCGTCTTTAAGTGAAGTAACTAAATCTCCTCTTTGAGCTTTGATAGGTAAATCTGTATCAAACTCACCTTCTACATGCGATGTATTTAATATATCTCTAAGTCTTAATCTCAGAGGTCCATGATTCCCTTTACCATATAATTCAATCGGATTTTCTCCAAGAACACCACTTACTCCACTATCTTCTGCATATTTCCCATCTTCATCTCTTTTAACAGAAAATGTTCCTATTGGACTCATTATTGTAATTGTCATTGTAATCATATATAAGAAGTAAAACTTAAAAGAACTTCGATACTCAAAGAATAGCTAGCTTTTTAAATCTCTTATCATGTAACTAACTGACTTACTAACAATGTTTTTATACTATAATCAATACAGATTACAATGATTATTGACGTCAAGCTTGTTGATTTACTAGATGGAACTTTTAGATTCTACTTGGAAGATTTGTACAGAGACAAGATATTCGAAAAATTAAGACAAAAACATAAAGATTGGCGCTTAGCTGCAAAATCATTAGATATTGATGTAAGATCTTTATTTGGGATTAGAAGATCTTATGAGATTCCGAAAGGTTGCAAAAAGATTAGATACCTATCTTCAAAACAGATAAATTCGATACTAGTTAATTTACAATTAGATACAAATGAGATTGAAAAGCACATCACGCATATAAAACTTGGACAAGCAGGTTTTCGTTCTAGAGTTAATCTACCAATGCAGGTGGATTTAGATAAAGAGCCTTTTTCTACAATAAATCGAGCGCTTGCAGAACACTTATTTACTAAGCAATATAAAACATCGGTTAAAGAGTTACCCCAGAAATTTATTAAAGAAGAATATATCTCGCTAAATATTAAGATTTTACCATCGAAAATTGAATCATTGAGACTTAGAGGACTTAAACCACAACTTCAAACTAAAGAATATTATTATATACTACAGTACCGAAATCCCGGCACCAACGATTACGTAGAAAAAGTTATTCCCAAAAGAGTTATATTTAACGAAAACTTTGCTAAAGAATTTGGTAAATGGATCGGTGATAGATGTGGTGGTCCGCATAAAATCGGTGTTGCAAATAAACAAACGTCATTTATATCAGATTTTAACAAAATCCTTGAAGTATTACACCAACCGTCAAAGGATATATCTAACGAAATAACATGTAATAATAATTTCCAACCAAACGAAGATCTGCTTACGATTACAAAAAACATACGATACTGCAAAACACAATATGGTGACTATGCATACAGAATTGAAGTAGCAAATAAGTTATTACGCAACCTCGTTTTTGATATATTAGAAAAGTACTTATTTTCCATATTGAAAAATTCTAAATCTGAAGTTATAACTGCATTCTATTGTGGTCTTTTCGAAGCAGAAGGATCTGTTAATCTAAAATCTAAAGAAATAATTATATCATTTGGACTCAATCTAAACAAATCACACACTAATGAAAAAGTTCTTAAATTACTTAATGAAGTACTTTCGCACATCGAAATGCTCCAACTAATTGGTGTAGAAACTCAAATTTCAAGAAAAGTTGGGCGGACAGATCAAGCTTCTTTAAAATATGATATCAGATTTAAAAAACAAGATGCTTTATTATTTATAGAAAAAATCGCACCCTTTATAAAACATCCAGAAAAAATAGAACGTATGATACAAATAGGAGGTGAAAATTTAGTGAAGCAAAAATTATTGCCGGAGATGAACATTGGTCTCATTGGACATTGCTTAGCCCAAAAGACTAGCAATCCAAAGATGTAGATCATGGTAAAACAACTCTAACTCAGGCTTTATCTGGTAAGTGGACTGACACACATTCTGAAGAACTAAAACGTGGAATTACAATCAAGCTAGGCTATGCAGATATTGACATCAAGGATAAAAAAGGTACTGTAATTCGGAGAGTTTCTCTGGTAGATGCACCTGGACATGAAACACTTATGGCAATTATGGTCTCAGGAGCAGCGATTATGGATGCAGCTATTTTAATGGTAGCAGCAGATGAAGAATGCCCACAGCCACAAACAACAGAGCACCTTGTTGCTCTGAAAATCCTAGGTATAAAAAACATCATAATCATACAAAACAAAGTGGATTTAGTAACTGAAACACAAGCAAAAAAGAACTATGTGCAAATAAAGAAATTTGCTAAAGAAATGCTTGGCTTTGAAGCACCAATTATTCCAATTTCTGCGCAAAAGCGTGTAAATATTGAATATGTTATGGAAGCAATTGAAGAATTTATGCCAACACCAAAGCGAGATGCTTCAAAAAATCCCGAATTCTTAATTGCAAGAAGCTTTGACATTAACAAACCTGGAACTGAAATTAATAATCTAAAAGGTGGAGTTATTGGTGGAGCAATAACTGAAGGTAGTTTCAAAGTAGGTCAAGAAGTTGAAATTTTGCCTGGAATTAAAACTGAAAGACAAAATCAGATTGCTTGGCAGCCAATTAAAACAAAAATTAAATCTATTGTTATAGGTTCAAGCTTTGTAAAAGAAAAAGGTCCTGGTGGCTCAATTGCATTTGAAACAGAATTAGACCCATTTGTTACAAAAAAAGACGGTGTTGTCGGCTCAGTTGTAGGATTACCTGAAAAAATGCCATCTGTATTCAATGATTTTGAATTAGAAGTTGAATTATTTGAAAAAATACTTGGAATTAAAGAGGATATTAATGTTGAAGAAATCAAAATGAATGAACCTCTTATGCTTAATTCTGGAACAGCAACAACATTAGGTGTTGTAAATCATTCAGCAAGTAATAAAATTAAACTTATATTAAAACGGCCAATTTGCGCACACCGAGGAACAAAAGTAGCTATCTCCAGACAAATAAAAGCAAGATGGCACTTGATTGGATTCGGAATTATTCAGTAATATCTAATAATTATATAATAAAAATTCAAAAACAAATAAAAAACAAATTAATTAGTTCATTACCTCCCACATAAATTTTACTAAAATTTACATCATAAAGAAGTAATATCCAGCTGCGATTAAGGCAATAATAATTACCCAAATTACAGGATTTTTTATATTTAAACTCATATCCATACTAATCACTTATGAAAATCAAGCTACCTATATAAAAATAATTGACTATTAAAGAATAACAACTTCGCAAGTAGAGCCAACTAATTCTTTAAATTTATTAGCATCTTCTTGAGTTCCAACAATATTAGCGCCCCAGTGCATTGGAATAGCAACTTTTGGTTTAATTATCTGAACAGCTTGTGCAGCTTCTTTTGCATCCATCGTATAAGTTCCACCAACAGGTAGAAGAGCAATATCAATATTATAATTAGCTAAATCATGCATCTCTGGAACAACATCAGTATCACCTGCATGATAAACCTTCACACCTGCAAGAGTAAAAACAACACCAAAGCCATAGTTCTTTGGGTGATATGGAATACTCAAAGACCTAAATTTATTTACATTATATGCTGGAATAGTTTTTATCTGAACATCTCCAAAAACAGTTACATCTTCTGGTCCAAGCAGTTTCAAATTCTGTCGCGGAACAAAAGCAAGTTTTGTAAGACAACTCTGTGGAGCAACAACAATTGTTGTTTCCTTAAGCAGTTTTTTAATATTATCAACAGCACAGTGGTCATGATGTTCATGAGTTACAAAAATAATATCTGCTCTAAATGCATTATCATCAATAATATAAGGGTCAATATAAATTATCTTTCCTTGTGTTGAGATTCGAAAGCTAGAATGTCCTAGCCATTCAACACTAACCATTCCATATACATAAGAATTTACCATTACTCGTTATCTGAACCAGAGTGTCCGCCCTTCTTAATTCGTTTAGAATATTTCTGCAATATTAGATTAAGAGCTTCTTCTAAATCTACATCATAATAATTTGCTACAGCAATAAGTGAATAAAACGCATCTCCTAATTCAGATACAATCTCTTTGCGAAACTTTGATTTCTTAGTTCCGTAATCAGTCATCTTTATCATCTCTTTTGCAACTTCACCTAATTCACTAATTAAATCTAAAAACCTATATTCAATAGGATTGTTCATTTTGTTATCTTTCATAAAATTATCAACTTTCTTCTGAAAATCTGCCATATAATATAATAATGTAAAAGGTTAATAATATTTCTATATTAAACTTCAAAATTAGCATTTATTAAGTTCAACATTCTATTATTTTCTTTAAGTAAATTTCTAAGTGAAAAATAAACATTTACAGCAATACATGCTACATGAGCCGAAGGATTAGAATTATTTAATAAATTTATTTTTCTTTTTATTATCTGCCTATCTTGCATAATAGTTTGCTTAGCATGCGGAACACAATAATAACTCTTACCTCGAGATGTCTGAATACCTAATAAAAGAACTACTTCAGATTTACAATTATTAAAACTACAGAAATTCCCATTATATTTTAATCTATAATCTAAATCCATATTTTAATTAAACATAAAAGGTTAATAATATTTCTATTGTGAAACTAGTTCCATAAGGCTTATAAGTTTTATCTAGCTGGTGTAAGCTATGAATAATAAACATCTTGGTCTGGCTGTAGCGGGATTCGCAGTTATATTATTAATCCTAATTGTATCACTTATACCTCTTCTAAAAGATGCAGGGCAAGACACCTGTGGATGTGAAACTGGAGATGTTTGTGAAGCTGCAGGTAAAATGCCTTGGCAAGTTTATCTTGGTGTTGGTTCAGCATTAGTTTTATTTGTCCTTAGTTATATTATAGTTGTAAAAGACAAACCAAAGAAAAAGAAAATAGTTATTCCTGAAAATCTTAATGAAGAAGAACGGAAAGTTATTGATGAATTAGTCAAACAAGATGGTATGATTTTCCAGAGCGAATTAGTTGAAAAACTAGAAATTTCAAAAGTCAAAGTTACAAGACTTCTTGATAAACTAGAAGGTCGTGGATTAATCGAGAGACGCAGAAGAGGAATGACCAACGCAGTAATTCTTAAAAATAGCGTATGAAACTAGTTTCATCAAAGTTGTTAATAGTTGTTTCAATGTAATAATATTTATGAAAAGTGTTAAAATCATAACAAAAGGTATGAAATGTCACAGTTGTGAGATGTTAGTAAAAGATGCTTTAGAAGAATTAAATGGTGTAGATAAAGCAGAAGCATCTCATGAAACTGGTGCAATATATATTGACTTTGATAATAAGAAAACATCTAAAGAAAAAATTATTGAAGTAATTAAAGAGGAAGGTTATACACCTGATGAATAATATAACCTTTTGCGGAGAAGGACAGGAGTGTATGAAGGTTATATCATACGCGACTCCGTTCGCTAAGGAGGCAAAAGAATGATAATTACAAAGAACTTCAAAGCAAAAGGAATGCATTGTCAGAGTTGTGAAACTCTAATTGATCGAGCTGTGAAAAGTATAGATGGTGTTAAAGAAGCTATATCTAATTATGAGACTGAAACTGTAAGAGTTACTTTTGATTCAGATAAAATTACACTTAATAAGATAAAGAAAGCTGTTGAAGAAAAAGGATATGATTGTGACTTAGTTGAAACACATAATAATATTAAGAGTTCAAAAGAATCTAAAAAAGATTCAGAACACTTAGTAATTGATGCAAAATTTGCTAAATTTTTTGGACTTGCTTTTGGTATAATTGGAGCAGTTCTTATAGGATATTATATTTATACATTATCTGGTAGCATAGCTCTGCCAGAAATAAGCGCAAATATGAGTTATGGATTACTATTCTTGGTAGGGTTGCTCACCGGATTTCATTGCGTTAGCATGTGCGGAGGATTTGTTGTTAGCTACACTACAAAGCACGCTCAAGAAGGTACCAAAGCATATGGCTCTCACCTAATGTATGGTCTTGGAAAAACCCTATCTTATACTATAATTGGAGCAGCTTTTGGTCTGCTTGGTTCAATAATAATATTTACACCATTTATGCGTGGGGCTGCAGGAATAATTGCAGGTGGATTTTTAATTATATTTGGTCTAAATATGCTTAATATTATACCTGGATTACGAAAGATTAGAATAAGAACCCCCTTATTTATATCTAAATTTGTTGGTACAGAATCACGAAAACATAATAGTCCATTAGTTATAGGATTATTAAATGGTCTTATGCTTGCATGTGGTCCATTACAAGCAATATATATTATGGCTGCAGGAACAGGAAGTCCTCTAGAAGGTGCTAAATTACTATTTGTATTTGGACTGGGAACCCTACCTGTGATGCTTAGTTTTGGGTTCTTTACAAGTTTCTTATCTAGCAAAGCAACACACAAAATTCTCAAGGCTTCAGGATTACTTGTTATTGTTTTAGGAGCTGTAATGATGAATAGAGGTTTAGCTTTAACAGGAAGTGGATTCGATGCTACATCATTAATGGTTTCAGCAGGAGGCTCAGATATAACTGGAAATGCTGTTGCAATGGAAGGAGATTATCAAGTTATTAGAATGGAAGTAAATAGATATGGATGGGAACCTGACAAATTTGTGCTAAAGAAAGATGTTCCTGTAAAATGGATTATTGACGCTAAAGAAATTAATGGTTGTAATAATGCTATACAAGTTCCGAAGTTTGGTTTAGAGTTTGATATAAAACAAGGTGAACAAACTATTGAATTCACTCCAGATAAAGAAGGAGTTATATCTTGGAGCTGTTGGATGGGTATGATACCGGGAGTATTTATTGTAAAAGATGATATTGATTTAAGCAATACAGGTGACATTCAGAAAGAACTTGAAGCAGCACCAACACCTAAAGCAGGTTCTTGTGGCGGAAGTTGCGGTTCTCCAACTTGCGGAGGAGGCTCTGGAGGCGGATGTGGCTGCGGAGGCGGAAGATGATAAATTGTAATATATGTAATAAAGATTCAACATTTGGTAGTGATTTGTTCTGCACTAGCTGTGGAATGGATATAGGATTAAGTCCTGTAAAAATAAAACGTAAAGGTATTATTAATCTATATTGTTGTGAAAGGTGTATAAATATATGAAAGAAATTAAAATAGATGTTAGAGGAATGACTTGTCAAAGCTGTGTTACATTAGTTGAACGCTCACTTAAGAAACTTGATGGAATTCAAAACGCAGTTGTTAATCTAACAACTGAAAAAGCTACAGTAAGTTTTGATGAAACAATATTAGATGAAACAAAAATAGTTAATACAATTACTAAGAAAGGTTATCCTGCTTCTCTAATTAAAGGTAAAAAACCTAGCGCAGATAAAGAAGCTAGAAAAAGAAAAGTAGAACTTAAAAAATTAAAAAGATTATTTGGTTTTAGTCTTGTTTTTGCAATTCCTGCATTTATTATTGGCATGGTATTTATGTGGATAAATATAATGATACCACATCAAGATTATATTTTATGGGCTTTAGCAACACCTGTTCAGTTCATTGTTGGAGCACAATTCTACAAAGGAACATGGAATGCTCTCAAAAATAAAAGTGCTAACATGGATACATTAATCGCAACTGGAACAAGTGCAGCTTACTTCTATAGTGTGTATGCTGTGCTATTCTTACCTGGCGCAGGTCAATATTTTGAAGCATCTGCTGTATTAATTACATTGGTCTTAATGGGTAAATTACTTGAAGCAATTGCAAAAGGAAAAACATCTGAAGCAATTAAAGAATTAATGCACCTTTCTCCAAAGATTGCAACAGTAATACGAAACAAAAAAGAAATGAAAATTGCAATTGATGATGTTAAAGTAGGAGATATTATAATTGTAAAACCTGGAGAAAAAATTCCAGTTGATGGAATTATCGTAGAAGGTTCTTCAGCAGTTGATGAGAGTATGATAACTGGAGAAAGTCTTCCTGTTGAAAAGAAAAAAGGTAACAAAGTAATTGGCGCAACAATAAACAAAACAGGTTCATTTAAATTCAAAGCAGAGAAAATCGGAGCTGACACAACATTATCTCATATTATAAAATTAATAGAAGATGCACAAGGTAAAAAAGCTCCAATTCAGAGATTTGCAGATGCTGTTTCTGCATACTTTGTTCCAGCAGTTATACTTATTGCAATATCAACTTTTGTAACTTGGTATTTTATATTTGCTAAAGAATTTGCTTTTGCATTAATTGCAGCTGTAGCGGTCTTAGTTATAGCTTGTCCGTGTGCATTAGGGCTAGCAACACCTACAGCAATAATGGTTGGAACTGGTAAGGGTGCAAAAAAAGGTATTTTAATTAAAGGTGGTGATGCATTAGAAACTGCTCACAAACTAAAATATATTATTTTTGATAAAACTGGAACAATAACTAAAGGTGTTCCAGAAGTTACAGAAATTATTCCAACAATAGGTTCTAAAGAAAAATTATTGCAGATAGCAGCATCAATTGAACAATTATCTGAACATTCTTTAGCTGAAGCAATTGTTAAGGAAGCTAAAAACACAAAAATAAAAATTAGCAAAGCTACAAACTTCAAAGCAATACCTGGTCATGGAATCACTGCGACAGTTGGCAAAGAAAAATATTATTTTGGAAATGAAAAGCTTATGATTAAACACAAAATTAGCATTACTAAAATTAAAAAACAATTACGAGAAATTGAAGAACAAGGAAAAACTGTCATGATTCTTGCTAATAATGGAAAAGTTAAGGGACTTATTGCGGTTGCAGATACAATTAAACCAACATCAACAAAAGCAGTTAGAGCGCTTGAGAAAATGGGCGTATCTGTTTATATGATAACCGGCGATAACACTCGCGCTGCTAAAGCAATTGCTAAACAAGCAGGGATTAAACATGTTTTTGCAGAAGTTTTACCTAAAGACAAAGCAGAATATGTAAAGAAATTACAAAAGAAAGGCAAAGTTGGTATGGTTGGAGATGGTATTAATGATGCTCCAGCATTAGCTCAAGCAGATATCGGAATTGCAATGGGTTCTGGAACAGATGTTGCAATGGAAACAGGAAATATTGTATTAATGAAAAATGATTTACTTGATGTAGCTAGAGCAATAAAATTAAGCAAGATGACTATGAGCAAAGTGAAACAAAATATGTTCTGGGCTTTATTTTACAACACATTAGGAATTCCTATTGCAGCAATGGGCATGCTTAACCCTATGATCGCAGGAGGAGCAATGGCATTAAGTTCAGTATCTGTTGTATCAAATTCATTATTATTAAAGGTGAAAAAAATATGAAAGAATATATAATTATTGGAAGTTTAATGATACTTACTATCCTGGTATCGGGATGTATAACTGGAGACTCTAGTATAACTGGAGGTGCTGCTGCAGATAATAGTGAATATATAAAAATTCCTCTATCTGAACTATCTGAAGATGTTAAATTTTATTCATTTGATGATAGTGGTGTTGAAATAAAATATTTTGCAGTCATAGGTTCAGATGGTGAGCCAAGAACTGCTTTTGATGCATGCGATGTTTGTGGTGGGGATAAAGGATATAAACAAGAAGGACAGGACATTACTTGCAGAAACTGTGGACGATCATTTCTAATAGATGGTTTAGGAACTCAAAATAAAGGTAGTGGGTGTTGGCCAAGTTACTTACCCCATAAAATCGAAGGTGATAATCTCTTAATTAAAATTAGTAACATTAAAGGAGGTAAATATCAATTTAATTAAAGATTGAAAAATAAAATGAAAAATAAAAATATAATTAGTATGGTTATAATATTAATTGCAGTAATAACTGTATCTGGATGTCTAGGAGATTCAGGAACAGGAGTAACTGAAGACACATTAATCGATGATGACACTGTAAAAGGAGATGCAAATGCTCCTGTAACTATTGTAGAATTTAGTGATTTTGAATGTCCTTATTGTGTAAGATTCTATAAAGAAACTCTTGGACAAATTAATAGTGAATACATTGAAACTGGAAAAGTGAAAATGGTATATAGAGATTTCCCATTAAGTAATCATAGGCAGGCTCAGAAAGCTGGAGAAGCTGCAGAGTGTGCAGGAGAACAAGGAAAGTTCTGGGAAATGCATGACACTTTATTTGAAAATGGAGTAAGTGGTGGAGTAAATTCATTTAAACAATATGCAAAAGACATTGGACTAAATAGTGCAACTTTTGATGAATGTTTAGATTCTGGAGCAATGGCTGACGAAGTTAAGAATGATATGAAAGATGGATCTGCTGCCGGAGTAAGTGGAACACCTGCATTCTTCATAAATGGAGAATTAATTACAGGTGCACAACCGTTTGAGAAATTCAAACAGGTTATCGACTCTAAACTTGAAAATTAAAATGGAAAAAACAAAGGAGGATATTAATTAAAGTTGTGGTAAAAAAACCGCAACTTTTAAATTAACTTAAATAAAGAATTTCTATGATATGCATACTTGCTATGGTTGTGTTTGGAATTATGGGAATATTTTCAGCAAGCCATAGAAAGCTAGCAAAAGAAGCATTTGATTGTGTTTTCCGCATGATGACACTCAGACCTTGCAATTCTACATTTGATCAGCGCATGAAAGGTAAAATTGTTGGTAAATTAATCAATAAATCACCTAAAGCTGCAGGATTTGTAAACAAAAATTTCAAGTTACTAAGCACATTAATGGTAATTATATTTTTCATTAGCACAATATATTCAGGAATTGCAATATATAATTTAGGCGTTCATGGAACTTGTGACCCTGAAGACCCAAACACATGTGTTTTTACACCCGAACAAATAGCAGATGATACATGTGGTGATTGTGGTATTGTTGGTTGTGAGTCCGATCATAATAATTGTGATAGTGGAGAATGTGCTTGCGAAGGACCTACATGTGCCGAATAGAATATAGTTCAGAAATTCTTTTAAAGAACAAGTTAAATTGATTTTAAACTAAAATGGCTAACAAAAAAGGAGAAGCTCAGAAAATAGTTGATGAAATTTCTAAGGAACATAAAGTTAAAAAACACGAAAGCAAAAAAATTAAGGTTTCTTGGAAAAGAATATCTCTTATGCTCGGAGCGCTATTAGTAATTAGTGTTGTATTAAATGTAACAAACACAACAGGCAGTATTGGTGGAGTTTCTCAAGAAGATATTACACAAAATGTAGAAACTTTTCTTGAAGAAAATTATGCAGGAATTGACGTTGAAATTTTAGAGGTTACTGAAAGAGCAGGATTATATGAAATAGCTCTTAATGTAAAATCTGAAGGTCAATCACAAAGAATGATTTCATATGCAACAAAAGATAGTAGTTTATTATTCCCAACTGCAATACCTATGGATGCTGAAACTGCAACTACAGACCCTACTCAGCAACAAGCACAACAACCACCTGCACAAGATATTACAAAATCAGATAAACCAAAAGTTGAATTATTTGTAATGTCACATTGTCCATTTGGAACACAAGCTGAAAAAGGAATGATTCCTGTTGCAGAATTGCTTGGAGATAAAATTGACTTCGATATTAAATTTGTAAACTATGCAATGCATGGTGAAAAAGAAGTTAATGAACAAGCAAGACAAGTTTGTATTATGAATGAACAATCAGATAAATACTTTGATTACCTATGGTGCTTTTTAGATAGTGATGATTACACAACATGTTTAAGTGAAGCAAAAATTGATACAAGTAAAGTTGATGCGTGTGTTACAAAACTTGACACAGAATTTAAAATAACAGAAATGTTAAATGACCAAGCATCTTGGAGTGGTGGAAGATTCCCTCAGTTCCTTGTGCATGACGCAGAAAACAAACAGTATGGTGTCAGAGGTTCACCAACACTTGTAATCAACGGACAAACAGTTTCAAGCGCAAGAGATTCAGCAAGTTATTTAGCAACAGTTTGCTCAGCATTTAACAATGCACCAGAAGAATGTAACGAACAACTTTCAGGTGTATCGCCTTCATCAGGTTTTGGACTTAGTGGTTCTGATGAATCAAATGCAGCAATTTGTGGTTAAGTAATTTTTTTATTTTTAATTTTATATTTTTATTTGTTTTATGAGGTAGTAAAAAAACTATATAAAGAAGTATATAGTATTATAATTAATATTAATGGAGGATAACTATGGTTTTTGGTTTAATAAGAAAAATTAAAAGACGGCGCGTAGCAAGAAGAGCAGCTGCAACACGAAGAAAAGCTCCTGCAAAAAGAAGAACTACAACTGCACGAAGAGCAACTACAACAAAAAGAAGAACAACTACAACACGTAGAGCTACAACAAGAAGAGCTCCTGCAAAACGAACTGTAAAAAGAAAAACAACAACAGCTAAAAGAAGAACTACAACAACTGCACGTAGAAGAACAACAGCTGCAAGACGAACTACTGCTCGAAGAACAACTGCTACAAGAAGACGAACTACAACACGAAGACGCTAAGCAGTCTTTATTATTTTTAGTATTTTCTTTCTATTTTTTATTTTAGTACATTTTTTAAATCATTATTTACACATTTACAATGAAAACTAAACTCCTATGTTTAATATCAGGTGGTATTGATTCGCCTGTAGCTGCACATATGATGTTAGCAAAAGGATATGATGTTGAATTTATAAATTGTGATTTAACTCCTGTTGGTAATGATTACACAAGAATTAAAATTAAAAAACTTGTAAAACAACTTGAAAAGATTCACAAAAAGAAATTAAAACTTACTTTTATAGAACATGGAAAACAACTTGTAAAATTTTACCAGAAACTTGATGAAAAAGAACGCAAACAACTCTGTCTTTTATGCAGAAGACGAATGTTAACTGAGGGTGAAAAATTCGCTAAAAAAACGGGTGCTAAAGCACTATTAACTGGAGAAAATCTCGCACAAGTTGCATCTCAGACAATAGACAATATGTATGTTGAAGACAAAGCTGTTTCTATACCTATTTTGCGCCCATTGATAGGGTTCAACAAGCAAGGAATAGTAGATATTGCACGCAAAATTGAAACATATGAAATTTCAATTGAACCAGGTGGATGTTGTAATATTACACCAAATCGCCCAGAAGTTCATGCTAACTTAGAAGAAATTAACCGATTAGATAAAAAACTTAAAAATTAACTTTTTATTCCAAGAGCTTCAATAGCTTCCTTACGATCTGCAATATATTCATCTGAAGTTGCTCTGAAATAATTACGTCTAAGATTCATAATCCTACGTTTTTCTAAAAAATTCAAACCTGCTTTTTTATAGCACCGATCAACTGCCATCCAAACATCTGGTTCGCGTAGCAACTTACTTCGATGATCTGGAGTATCTGTAATTTTAGCTCCAATTAAAATATCATTATTTTTAGGTAAAACATATATTGGATAGTCAAAACCGTCAAACTGATCTAAGGAAATATCAACATCTTCATTAGTCTTCGGATTAACGGCCCATTGATGAGCATTGTCTTCTTGCATTGAAAACTCAACACCTTTTTCTGAATTAACATAACCTTCCCATTCTTCCCAATTAAAAATAGTGACTAATATTAAAGAGGCAGCATCACAATTACCTTCTGGAAAATGATCTAAAGTATCTTCTAAGATATTCCTAATTCTAACTAGTTTATTTAATTCTCTAGGTTTCACCATACAATAGTATGATTTTATAGTTTAAAAAAGTAACTTTTTGCAAAAAACTAAAATAACAACACTTAAAAAGCAATTTTAACCCTTTATTTATGGTAATTAAAGACGGTGATAAAGTTAAAATACACTATAAAGGAACTCTAGATGATGGAACAGTATTTGATTCATCTGAAGGAAGAGACCCTCTTGAATTTGAAGTAGGTTCTAAACAAGTTATTCCTGGATTTGAAAAAGCAGTTAAGGGAATGAAAAAAGGTGATAAGAATACTTTCAAAATCGATTGTAAGGATGCTTATGGCGAACCAAACCCTTCAATGATTCAGAAAATACCTAGAGACAAATTACCTGCAGACCAAGAACCAAAAGCTGGTATGATGGTAGGTATTGGTCTACCAAATGGACAGCAAATGCCTGCAAAAATAACAGAAGTAAATGATAAAGAAATTACTTTAGATGTTAATCACCCACTTGCAGGAAAAAACTTAACTTTTGAAATAGAACTTGTTAGTGTTAATTAATCATTAACTAGGGGAACAAATACAAAACTGCCGAGACTCTCGGCCATAGGTTCTCCACCTTTTTTTATTATAATAAGCAAACGATTATCTATTGTAGGGATAACCATTTTCCCACCATCGCGAAGCTGTGCAAATAATTCTTTAGGAAATTCTGAAGCTGCAGCAGTTACAATTATTCTATCAAAAGGCGCTTTCTCAGGCAGACCATGAATACCATTTCCTAAAACAATATCAACATTACTGTAATCCTTTAGATTCTGCTTTGCAAAATCAACCAAACGGCTCAGTCGCTCAATTGTAAATAATATTCCTCTTTTGCCAATTATTTCTGCAATAATTGCTGCTTGATAACCTGAACCTGTCCCAACTTCCAAAACTCGTTGACTTTTATGCAATTCAAGAGCTTCAGTCATAACAGCTACGGTGTAAGGCTGCGAAATTGTCTGTCCCGAGAACAAAGGAAGTGCTTCATCAGTATAAGCATATGGTCTATAAACTGTATCTACAAAATTCTCTCGCTCAACTTGCTCAAATGCTTTAATAACGTCATTAGTCTTCAAAGCACCCTTACTCTTAAGACTTTCAATTAATTGGGATTTATTCATTTTAATTTACCGTTTTATGCCTGTAAATTAATACTAGCGAATTTGTTTACAAATTCGTGCAGTTTAACATTACAAATAATACATAAGGAATAGTTAAATACCTTTATTTGCTCGAGTAATATGAAACCTAAACTAAAGCAAATCAGTTTACTAATTCTCCTAGCAATTGTTCTTATAACAATGGTGCTGCAGTTCCAATATTTCGGAACTGACCAATATTGGATAACTGTTTTGGTTCTCGTTATTGCTTGGCTAGCTAGCAAAAAGCTTCAGCGTGGGGGAAATTGAAATTCTTCAAAAGGAATTATAGTGTTATTACTTACATCTCTATCTATACCAAAATCTTCTAGTACTAACTTTACTAATTGTTTTGCTTTAGCTTTAAAATCTGGATGAAAATATGCAAAAGATACTCCTGCTCCAGTTAATTTTAATACTGAATCATATTCTCTAGGGCTATTATTATTTTTACTTTCTGGATCTATAGCTAAAATCATTCCATATTTTCCAAAATATATTTTATTTAATATACGCTGATTAGGTAGATTATTCATATGTATTGATGAGCCAGTTTTAACTTCAACAATAGTTGGAATTTGATTATATCCAATAATTAGAGATAAATCCATTTCTAAAACTGGATGATATCCCCTTCTAAGATTATTATAATTTCTAGCGCGCGAATTACTTTGATAAACTACAACATTTCCATCTTCAACATTTCTATCACGCACAAATAATTTATTTGGTATATCTAAAACAGAATAGTGTGAAAAAGTCGCATCATATTGAATCTCTAATTTATTATTTCCTGCGATTTGTGACCTAACAAAATCATGAAAATGAAGTTCGCCAATATCTCCCTGAATTTTATCTGATTTAATAGCGTATGTCGGATTAGACAATCTCTTTAGCAAACGTTCTTTAGCTCCTGCTCTCAAAAAATCCTCATTAAAATTATGTTTGTTAAAACTAGCACAAACTTTCTGTATATCCCTATTGCTAATTAAAATACCCATTACTACTGTCTAAAAACACGTTTAAAAAGATTATTATTCCGCCAAAATAAGAACTCTTAAAAGCCCATTTGTGCTAAAAGAACTATGATAGAATATCTAACTGAATTACTAGCTAATAAATATATTATTGCTTTAGGGATTGTTATTGTAACGATATTTTTATCCAAGATAGCTGGAAAACTTCTAAAGAAAATTCTTCATTTATCATCTAAAACAAAGACAAAGCTTGATGATATTGTTATAGATATGATTAAAACACCTATCAAAATAATCATACTAACAATTGGTTTCTTTATTGCGTTCAAATATATTTATCCTAATTTTGTAGTTGGTTCAGTAGATATAACAGGTATATTCAAAGTGATTTGGATTTTAGCTGGAGCTCTATTAATTAACAAAATAATTAATGCTCTTTTTATGTGGTATACAGAAGAACTTCAATACAAGCTACATAGAAAAATCGACCACACAATATTTCAGTTTATTAGAAAAATTGTAAATATCCTTATTTATGTATCAGCATTACTTGCAATTCTAAGCAGTTTTGGGGTTGAAATTACACCTATGCTAGCAGGTCTTGGAATTGGTGGTCTTGCTATTGCTCTTGCACTAAAAGACACTTTAGCAAATTTCTTTGGTGCTCTTTTCATGACAATTGACCGCCCAATGAAAATTGGTGATTTTATTGAACTTGACGACAAAACATCTGGTTATGTAAATGATATTGGATGGAGAACAACAAGAATCAAAACATGGGATGGAAATTTTTTGATAATTCCAAACTCAAAAATAGCAGATGCTCTGCTTAAAAATTATAATTCGCCAAAAACAAATCTAACATTCTCAGTTGATTGTGGTGTTTCATATGATTCAAATCTTAGAAAAGTTGAAAAAGTTGTTCTTGATGTTGCTAAAAAAATCATCAAAAAAGAAGATGGCGCAATTAAAGATTTTGAACCATTTGTTCGCTTCAAAGAATTTGGTGATTCAAGCATAAATTTATCAGTTTACATTGAAGCTAAAAGCCGAGTTGATAAATTCAAAATCCGACATGAACTTATTAAAGACCTTCATGAGAGATTCAATAAAGAAAAGATCGAGATTCCTTTCCCACAAATAGATGTTCATACAAGAAAATAAGCACAATGTTTAAAAGTTCTAATCATTTAGCAAAAATCATGAAAGCATTTTATGTGTTTGGATTGATGGCAGCTGTCTTGTTAGTAAGTGGTTGCTTAGGAGGAGAAGATATGGTTGTAAAAAGTGGAGACACAGTAAAAGTTGATTATTGGTTAACTGTTGATGGTGAACAAATAGATACTTCTGAAGGCAGAGGCCCTTTTGAATTCACAGTTGATTCAGGACAAGTTATACCTGGATTTGATAAAGCTGCGCTAGGAATGGCTATTGGTGAAACAAAAGAAGTTGTTCTTGAAGGCGAAGATGCCTATACTGCAGGTCCATTAGCTGGAAAAGTATTGAACTTTAAAATTACTATACTAGAAATCAACTAATTTTTTTATTTTATTTATTTACTTGAATATAAAAAGTCTTAAGAGCTTTCGCTTTTTAATAATATATTGGTGATAATATGTTTGATATAGATACAAATGTAGATAATCTTTCACAAGAAGTTAATTATACTATAAAATCTATCCCTTCAGTAAACGCTCTAAGTAGAATTATAAAAAAAGGATTAAGACTAGAGAAAAAAGGATATACAGTAAATTATAAATATGGTAACAATCGCGAGATTGGACAGCAATTAAAACTTGCCGCTGAAAAAGTATCTAACCAATTTGATTACACTACACCTAAAAAAGTAGCTTGGGGTGTTGGAGGCGTCTTAGGATTTACCACAATTCTAAATAAAATAAATGATAATGTTTATGAGTTAGGTGTATTTATAGGTGATTCTGAAACTAAAGAAGCATATACACCTATATTTGGAGATGGATTAATTAAAGATATTGCTACATCTTTTGATGCAGGGTGTGGTAGTTTATTACTCTTTATGATGGGTATAGCTATGGGCGCAAAATACTATTGCTCAAGAAATGCAAATATCACTGACTCACATAAAGAAAGCCTTCAAAAACTTTTAGATATCCCAACTAAAAAATTTGATTAAAGGCAAGAAAATTTCTATTTTTTTCCAATTATTTTTTTAATCTGTCTTAGTTCTTCTTCTAGCTCTTTTTCTCGAGTTATATCAGAAGCAATCTCAACAGCTGACATGCTACCATCAGGGTTTTTAATTGTAAATCCACTTACTTTGTAAGTTTTTCCATCAACAGAAGTTATGTGTTCTTGTCTACCTTCTTTTCCTTTTTCTAAAAATTCTCTTACTACACAGAATTTTTTACAAGGAGATTTATTTCCCATCAGCGTATAACATTTCTTACCTGTATTATCACCAAATCGCTCTTTTGCTGCTTTGTTCATATAAATAATATTATAATCTTTATCTACAACAAAAAGAAAATTATGTGTTTTATTTATTACTTCTTGAAATATGGTCCCCAAAACAGAATCAACTTTATCTGATTCTAACATACTAGAAAAAGGAGCACGGTTTATGAACCATAACTTAGCCATTCCAACTTGTCTATATATTAAAATATCTTGTCCATTTAATATCTCTAAGTGCTTTGCTAAAGTATGTCTATTAACATTAAGTTCTCTACCCATTTCAGATGCTAAAACACCATCATCTCCTTTTGAAGAAATAAAATTAATAACTGCTTGTCGGATTTCTGATGGTTTCACTCTAATTCACATTAATAAAAGACAGTAAAAACTTATAAAGTTTACCCTTATTGTTAGACACTACTGGTTACCACAACATACATCTTTATATATTTTGGCAACCTATATAGTTATATGGTATTGGTAACCAATACCTAAAAGAGGTGTAAAAATGAGATATGGAATGCAAAAAGGATTGATTTCAAACCGTGAAAAAGAAGTAGCAGAGATATTGGAAAATCTAAAAGATATGTTTAGTAAACATGAATTAACTGATGAAGAATTTGCAGTTCTTTATGGTTACACACATTTAGCAGAACAACAACTAATAAAGATGGATGATATTAAGTTTATCTTAGCAAATACTATTGTTAGACACCAAAGAATGTAATTATAACATATCTACACATAAGATATTTCTAATTTATATTATTTCATTTAATCGCGATATTCTTATTAAACTCAAACTAATTTTTATCAATGAATACGGATTTGATTGAAAAAATAAGAGCTTTTGTTGAAGAAGAATGCAAGAAACCTACTAGTAAATATGGATACGAACCTTTTCCAGCACATTTTGTTCCAATGGCCGAAGAAATTGTTCCAGAATTAGCAGACAAACTTAATGCAGATAAAGAAGTTTTAATGATTGCAGCATATTTGCATGATATTGGTTCAATAGTTCACGGTAGAGCAGATCATCATATTACTGGTGCTCAAATTGCTGAAGAAAAACTTCAGGAATAGGGTTATCCAGAAGAAAAAATTGATCTTGTAAAAAAATGTATTTACAATCATCGCGGCTCAACTTGGCATGAACGTAAAACCATTGAAGAAAAAATCATTGCAGATGCAGACGCGCTCTACAATTTTGACAACATTGCAGGAATATTCTCAGCAGCATTTTTATTTGAAAATAAAGGTCAAGTAGAAGCAAAAGTCTCAGTTAGAGAAAAGCTAGAACGCAAATGGCAACAGCTCCACTTTGAAGAATCTAAAGATATAATAAGACCAAAATATGAAGCAGCCATGTTACTTTTAAAATAAAGAAAAATGGGCCCAATTATATATTAATAATATGCTTAGCAACAGCCACACATATCCTTACATATATTTTTTCCTTCTGCAGTACATTTGATAGTACATCCATCTACTATGTCAGCTTTTTTGAAAGCTGATAAACCTGAATTCACTGAAGACAAAATAAAAAAAGGAATTGAACGAATTCTACAAGCTTCAGACAGATAAAATAATTCAATTATATAACTAAATTTATAAAGTCTAAAGTTTTTATAACAATATGCCTAAGAAAAAATTACCTGCTAAAAAACGTAAAAGCAAGATGACTGCATTAGATTTTGATACTGCTTTTAGATATCCATTTAAACGAAAAAAAGCTCTATGGAATATATTATGGATGTTCTTACCAATTATTGGTTGGTTTGTTCTTATAGGATATAGTGTTCGAATTATTAAGGAATTTAGCAAAGGCAAATTTAAGCAATTACCTGTTTTGAAATTTAAGAGTGATATGAAATTAGGTTTTTTTATGTTCTTTAAATCTCTTCCATTTATAATAATTTACGGAATAATTATTGGTGGTCTAACTGCAATAAATCCATTTTTACGATTTATTACGCTTCCATTTGAAATTTTATTAATTCCAATATTATTTGTAAATTTCTTCAATAAAGAAACTATATCATCACTATTTGAATTTAAATTAATACATGTAGTTATTGATAATCTTGGTGATTATGCTATGGTTTTCTTAAGAGGACTTGCACTAGGTCTTACATTCTTTTTCTTATGGATAGTTCTAATTGGTATCCCTGCTGGAGCATTTACATCATACATTTTTGTAGCAGATTTCTATAGAAGACATGTGAAATAATTGAAAATATAAATTAAATTAAAATCAAAAAAATATTAATCTACAAATATTTCTTCATTAGAATTATTCTCTTTAGATTCTCCTTCGCCAGCAGGTGAAGGCTCTGCTGAGCTTGGCTCAGCTAGGTCATTGGGTTCAATAGGTTGATCTTTAGTGGACATTATTTCATTAGCTAACTTTTTGTAAACAGAACCTGCTGAAGAAAATTTGTAATGTGATATTGGAATACCTTGCTGCTGAGCTTCTAATATTTTTGATGAGTAAGGGACAATAAAGTATTTCTGCTCGTCATAAAACTTATTTACAACTTCTTCTGACATTTTTGTATATTTGTCTTTAAACATCATAAACTTCTTTGCTTTATTTATTATATTATATCTAACTTCTGGGCGCTTTCCTGTGCTTTGCTCAACATGATCAAGAGCATATTCAACTAGCTGTATTCCTTGAAGTGCAAACACACCTGTATCTAAACAAAGAATAATATAATCTGCTGCAATTGCACTTGATATTATAATGGTAGAATAGCTTGGAGGCGTATCAATCAAAATATAATCAAATTTCTCACCTACCTTATCTACTGCTTTTTTAATTGAATCATACCAATTCTTAGGTAATCTTTCGGTTTTATATTCAGCTGACCGCATCATAGCAGGAAGAACTGAAATATTTTCCACATTGCTCTCTATTACATATTTATCTGCATTAATTGGATTTGAGATTATTGAATATGGTTCTGCTTTTTCTCTATCTATATCTAAAGCATGAAGAACATTAGATTGTGGATCTGCATCAATAATTAGCACTCGCTTGTTTGCTTTTGCTAGATAACCTGCAATACTTATGCAGGAAGTAGTTTTACCAGTTCCACCCTTATAATGGGTAAATGTAATTACCTCTGCCACAAAATAATTTCACATATGAACTATTAAAGACTTATTTACTTAAGTTTATAATACATATAAATAAATAGTAATAAATGAAAAATATTTATTTTCTAAAATATTTACGTTTTAACTCACGATACAATCTTGATCTTCTTTCAAGTGACCTATCGATATCATAACTTATTCGACTTCTTTTGCGTGGTGAGAAATCAAGAACTACGCCTCTTCTAAACCAAGGAGCTTTTCTCTTTCTAATTCCTGTCTTGTGTTTAGAATTATCAAAATAAAATTTCACAAGTATATATAATCCTGTTAGAATAATTGCTGAAACTGAAACATATGCTGCTGAAGTTTTATTTAACTCAACATTTGAATCACCTAGTAATGCTCCTGTAAATAATTCAAATCCAGACTTTCCTTCAGGTTCTTCAGTTTCTCCTTCTGGTTCAGCTGAGCTTTGCTCAGTTGTATCTGAAGGCTCAGCTGAACTCAGTTCAGCTAGGTCTTCAACCTCTTCCTCTTCAACAACTTCTTCACTATTTTCATCATCATCGCGAGAATTACCTGAGTCAGCATATGGATTAGAAGAACTAGTTTCTTCTGTATCATTTGTTTCATTTATATAAACTGAAAAATTAGTAGAAACTGTTGCTAAATTATTTGCAACATCAGTAACTTTAATATCTAACGTATAATTTGCACTAGTATTATTAACAGAAAAGTTTGTGTTTGCACAATCTGCAATCTGTGTATCAACAATAATTGTATCATTTTCAGAACTTACATTATATGTGCAATTAAATATAGAAGCATCTGTAACAGTATAATTTAATTCAATGTCTGTTAAATTATATGTTCCATTTGGCGATATTATAGAAACTTGTGGAGCAGTTGTATCAACTGTAAATGTAATAGAAGATGAATTTGAATTTCCAGAAGAATCATTTGCCCAAATCGTCCAAGTGTTACTTCCTTCGTTGCTCAACAAGTTAGTTACATTTTGTGTGCAAGTTACAGTTGTATTTATTAAACCAGAATCTAAAGAATACCAGCAAGATTCAAGATTATCATCAGATGCTGTGTAATTTAACTCTGTAACATTTGTATCATATGTTGTATTGATAGGATAAATTATATCAACTGCCGGAGCATCTACATCAGAAGGCTCTTCAGCTAATTCAATTAAAGTATAATTAACAAATAATTTTGGTGCAAGTCCGGGATTTGCAGTAAATTCATCACTATAAAATCTGTGCTCCCATTGTTGACTATCTTGCTTCTTTAAAACAACACCATAATTATCGTATGTTTCATTATACCATTCTGTTGTTAATTCTGTAAGGTCCCAAGAATACCAAGCATCATCAGGATTTGCTGAAATTGTTTTAGAAGATATTATTGTGGAATCAAAATCCCCTCCATCTTCAACCCAATCTATACCTAATCTGCGCTCATTCCATGTAACTTCATCTTCGCGCCACTCTGATGTTACTCTATGTGTATTAATAACTCGACTAGAACTTTCAGTATTATCATCATAAAGCCATAAATTCATAAGTGCAGAAGTAATATTTATATTATCGGGAATCTCCGATATATTAAACATAATAAAAGTTCTTATCTCACCTAGAACTGCTTGGCTTTTACCAACAGCAATATAATTTGCATCTCCAAAATTAGTATCTGCATTTCCATTTTTAGATGCTGCTGAAGAAGCAGAGCTAGACAAAGCAGTTGTTGGGTCAATATAAACAGGATATTCTCTATCATCATCTTCAAGCCAAGAATAAGGTGTCTTAATACTTACAAACAAATTAATTCCTGCTTTCTTGAAAGTATATATTAAATCTATACGTTCACCTGCACTATCATACGCATATGCTTGTGGTAAGAAAAATAATGTTACATTATTAGCGTCTTTAAAATTAACTTGACCATCAACAGTAAAATCATCAACTTTATTCCATTTAACTTTAGTATTATGATTTTCTGCATCTAAATTATCTATTCTAATTTTAAATTCTAAACTTAATTGTGGATTATTACCTAAATTATTTGGTGGATTAGGTAAATCATCTTCATCATCAATTATTAATTCTTCTTTTAATCGAGTGGTTTGATATGTAAAACTTAAATCAAAACCTTCTCCATATAGTTCAGGATAGGTAAATTTATTTTCATCTGCAAAACCATCTACATTTTGCGAGTTTGATATCAGACTTTGTTTATTATTGCCTGTGTATTGAAGCTTATATGGTGTATAACTTACAGAACTATTTTCTAATATATATTTTGCAACATTAGTACCTGCTGAACTAGATTTAAACTGTGCTTGATATATTCCTGTCTCAACACAATAATCATAACCTTGCTCACAATCTTGAATAAAAGTAATGTTTATTGGTGCATAATCTGTCCCATTGTAATAATTCATAGACTCGCTAGATTCTAAAGTAAACGTTCCATCATTATTATCAATTTTATTCCAGTACTGGCCTCTATCTACAACTTCAGCACACACTGGCGAAATCATAAATAGTAATAACAGGATTGCTAGAACTTTAAGAATATCTCTATGCCTTATTATACTCATATAGAGAATAAAATCTATCAAATATAACTATTGTTTACTCCTCTATACAGATACTAATTGTTTACTCCTCTATATAAGTTAATATTGTATAGTCTAGAATATAGTTAACTTTTTATCAAACTATTTACTTTACTATATATGCAACGTCGGAAAGTAATTATTATGGGGGCTGCTGGAAGGGACTTCCACAACTTTAATTTTTATTTTCGTAACAATCCAAAATACGAAGTTGTTGCATTTACAGCTACACAGATATTTGGAATCGCAGGTAGAAAATATCCTCCAGTTTTATCTGGTAGACTTTACCCACAAGGAATTCCAATTTATGATGAAGAACAAATTAAAGAACTAATCAAAAAATTCGATGTTGATGAAGTTGTTCTTGCTTATTCTGACTTAAGCCATGATTATGTTATGCAAAAAGCAGAGTTTGTTTTATCTACAGGTGCTAGCTTTATTTTACTTGGACCTAAAGATACGCAAATCAAATCTAAAAAACCAGTTATATCTATTTGCGCAGTTCGAACAGGTGTTGGTAAATCGCAAGTAACAAGATATGTTGGCGAAGTTCTAAAAAAACTTGGAAAGAAATACGTTGTTATTAGACATCCAATGCCTTATGGTGTTCTAAAAAAACAAGTCTGGCAACGGTATGAAACTTATAATGACTTAAAGAAATATGACTGCACAATTGAAGAACGTGAGGAATATGAACCACATATTCAGCGAGGAGAGATTCTTTACGCTGGTGTTGATTATGGTGAAATATTAAGACGTGCTGAGAAAGAAGCTGATGTAATTCTTTGGGATGGAGGAAATAATGATTTCTCATTTTACAAAACAGATTTGCTAATTACTCTTGTTGACCCACACAGACCAGGTCATGAAATTAAATATTATCCTGGCCAAGCTAACATGATGATGGCGAATGTTGCACTTGTAAATAAAGAAAATACTGCAAAGCCAACAAATATTCGTTTAGTAAAAGAAAATATAAAGAAATTTAATCCTAAAGCAACAGTTGTTGATGGTGCATCTATAATCACTGTTGACAATCCACAGATAATTAAGGGAAAACGAGTTCTTGTTGTTGAAGACGGGCCAACTTTAACACATGGTGGAATGAGTTATGGTGCTGGTGCAATTGCTGCAAAGCGCTATGGATGTAAGTTAATTGACCCGCGACCTTACGCAAAAGGTTCAATTAAAGATGTTTTCAACCACTTTAAACAACTTTCAAATGTTTTACCTGCAGAAGGTTACTCACCAAAGCAACTATCAGAACTTCAAGCAACAATCAATGCAACTCCTGCAGATGTAGTTATTATTGGAACTCCAATTCATTTAGAAAAACTAATTAAAATGAACAAGCCAGCAGTTAGAGTACATTACGATTTCAAAGATATTTCTAATAAACTTCCAAAAATAATCAAACAAGTCGTTTAAAGATAAGGTTTTTAAGTTTTTAGTAGTAGTAAATAAATGGCAAGTATAGAAATTAAAGATAATATTAACAAATGGTTAGATGTTATCAAAGAAAAACATGCAGAAAAAGGTTTGGTTAGACATAGAGTATTATTTGAAGTTAATGGTTTACAACTTAAACTTACTAATTCAAGTAATTTTGAAAATGAAGGTAAATTAAAAGAACTACTTGATAAAACAGATTTCTCTGAATCAGATATTCAGAAAATTAGAGATGGGGTAGATCAAATGTATGCTCATTATAAAGAACATGGTAATGGACATTGGGTAAATGATGACGGAGAAGTAAAAGTATATAGATATATAAAAGATGATAATTCAGGTAGAATTCTTTATTAATTACTTTTTCCTTTTTCGTTTTATCCATCTAGATAAACGTTGTCGTTTAGATAATTGAAGTCTTTGTCTTTTAGCTTCCATTGTTCTTTTTCTTTTTGCAATTGTTTTTTGTTTTTTTCTAGAATCCAAATAAGTTTTTAATTTATAACTTACCATACGGCGTTCTTTTGTATAATACTCACCACCAATTGTAACAAGAATAACTAATGCTATAGATATTCCTGCAAATGAAAAGAACACAGTAAATAATTTTGACATATCTGTGCTAGGGACAAAATCTCCATAACCTACTGTTGTAACTGTCATAGAAGTAAAATAAAGAGAATCAACATAAGACCAGTTCTCTAATTGATGATATGCAATAGTTCCAGTTCCGAGTAGTATAAATATTAAAAGACATGCAGTTATTAATTTATCATCTGGATGCATTATTATTATATTCTGGGTTATATAAAAACTTGGTGATTAATTATTAATTTAACTTACTAATCAAAGGAATCAATTCTCTAAAATAATTAATTTTGAAATCAGGTTTAATAGACATATCTTTTACATAATTCTTACTTATGTTTCCACTTCCATACATAACTAAAACAGATTTTATTGAGAGGTCTTTAGCGCCCTTAATATCTCGTCCAGGCATATCCCCAACCATTAGACATTCTTCCTGTTTAACTTTTAATTTCTTCATAGCATATTCAAATATTTTAGGATTTGGTTTCTCAGCGCCAACATCTTCTGCACTAACAACTACATCAGATAAATCATCTATTCCTGTAGCACAAAGACGCATCCATAAAGGATAACTTGGTGCATCACTTAAAATTGCAATTTTAAATCCTTTTTTCTTTAATTTAATAATTGTAGATTTAACTTCAGGGTATGGCATCAAAACCCCATCTCGCATTTTACGATAAGCAATAACTCCCTTAGCTAATATTTTATAATCAATTTTTCCTAAAGCTTTTTTAAGAAAATCTTGTAGAACATTTTTATACTCAATGCCTTCAGCATCATATACATCAAAAACTTGTGCTATGGCTTTTTTACGTGGCATATCAAGACCGGCATCAAGCATAGCATCAACTGCAGATTTAACACAAAGTTTTTTCATCTTATTAAAATCTAATAATGTATTATCTACATCTAAGAATATTGCTTTTATCTTCACCATATTTTAGATAATTAGTAAGATTTTAAAGAGTTTTCATATTCATTTCGACAAAAACAATTACTAATCTAATCAAAGATTAGCTAGTAGAATTTCTCTAAGAAAAATTATATATAGTTGAGCATATAATTAAATTATGAGTAAGAAGATAGTTGTAGCTCTAGGTGGAAATGCCCTAACAACTAGAAAGGACTTTAGTTACAAAGAACAAGAAGAGCAAGTTAAGAAAACAGCAGAAGTTATTGGAGATTTAATAAGAAAAGGTTACAAATTAATTATTACACATGGTAATGGTCCACAAGTTGGAAGTATTTTAATACAAAACGAAGCGTTTCCAAAAACTGAAATGCCTCTTGATGTTTGCGGTGCAGAATCACAAGCGCAGATAGGTTATATGTTACAACAAGCAATTCAAAATGAAACTAAAAAGAAAGTTTGCACAATTGTAACACGTGTTCTTGTTGACCATGAAGATTCGGCATTTAGTAATCCTGAAAAACCTATTGGTCCATTTTATTCAAAGCAACAATCACTAAAATTCAAAGGTAAATATAGATTAAAATTAATTGAAGGAAAAGGATACAGGCGAGTTGTTCCAAGTCCAGATGCAAAAAAAATTATTGAACTTAAACAAATTGAGAAACTAGCTGAAGATTCAATTGTAATTTGCTGTGGTGGTGGAGGAATTCCTGTAATTAAAGAAAAAGGGAAACTAAAAGGAGTTAGAGCTGTAATTGATAAAGACAATACTGCTGCATTACTTGCAAAAGATTTGAAAGCAGATTTGCTTTTAATATTAACTGATGTAGATTCAGTTTATATTAATTACAATAATCCTGACCAGAAAAAATTAAAAGAAGTAAGTATATCTAAAGCCAGAGCACTTTTAGCAGAAGGACAATTCCCTAATGGTTCAATGGGACCAAAAGTTCAAGCTGCAATTAAATTCAACAAAGAAACGATTATAACTTCAATTGACAAAGCAGAATATGCTTTACAAAGTAAAGCAGGGACAGTAATAAAATGAAACTTTCACAAATAAGGACAGGAGCTGACAAAGGTTACCGACAAATCAAAGATTTGCGGAACATCGAATCTCTGATTCGATTGTATATCGTCAGCGACTCCGTGCGTTACAGGGGTGAAAGAAAATGAAGCATCTACTAGATATTAACGATTTAAGTAAAAAAGAAATAGAACAAATCTTCAAGCTAACTGACAAACTCCGAAACAAAAAAACTAATTTACTCAAACAAAAAACAATTGGACTTTTATTTGCAAAGCCATCTACTCGAACGCGTGTTTCATTTGAAGTTGGCATGGTTCAATTAGGTGGACACGCACTTGATTTATCTGGTGCAAAAATGCAAGTATTCTCAGGTAGAGAAGCAATATCAGATACATCTAAAACATTATCTCGCTATTTAAATGCAGTTATTGCAAGATTATATTCTCATGAAGATTTACTAGAATTAGCAAAACACTCAAGCATTCCAATAATTAATGGATTAACTGATTTTAATCATCCTTGTCAAGCACTTACTGATTTATACACTGTCAAAAAAGAGTTTGGAAAACTAAAGGGAATTCACTTGGTTTTTGTTGGAGATGGTTCTGATAATGTTTGTAGTTCATTAATACAAGCATGTTACAAACTGGGTGTTAAAATCACAGTTGCAACTCCTAGATATTATCCACCAGACGCTGAAATTCTAAAACGAACACATCATCATGCAACTGTTACAGACAATGCAAAACAAGCAGTAAAAAACGCAGATGTTATTTACACTGACACGTGGATTTCAATGGGGCAAGAAAAACAAAAAGTTGAAAGAAAGCGCAGACTTGTTGGCTATCAAGTTAATGCAAAACTTTTGAGTTATGCACACCCACAAGTTAGAATTATGCACTGCTTACCTGCGCATCGTGGAGAAGAAATAACTGATAGTGTTCTAGATGGAAAACATTCTATAGTTTTTGACCAAGCTGAAAACAGATTACATGTCCAAAAAGCTATTCTATATTTATTACTAAAATAATTAATTATTTACTATTTTTATTTTCTAAAAATGTATATGTAATTAATCCCATAAGGATTAGAACTCCACCACCAATATAAACTCTCAAATCTCTGCTAACATACAGAAGTAGTCCGGTTGTAACTAAAATACCTACAAATGCCGGAACATTAAACCATCCAACACTAAATGGAACTTTAAATGGTCGTTTTTGTTTTGGAGCTTTCTTTCTTAGTAAGATAAGTGCACCATTAATTAAAATAAAAGTTGAAAATATTGCAAAGTTTGTAACTTCTGCAACAATCTTAATATCACCAATACAAGCAAATGCAATTGCTACAATCATACAAAATATAACTGCAAGATATGGCGTTCTACGCTTCTTATGAATTACAGACATGAATTTAATTTTCTTGAACTTACCACCAATACCATATAACATTCGAGCAGTTGTTACAAGAATCATAAGAACTGTGTTCGCTGTTGAAAACAAAGCAATTACTGCTAATAGTAAGAATGCCTTACTACCCAACACTGCTGCTGCAACATCTGCCAAAGGTGCGCTACTTGCTGCCAAAGCTTGCCAACCAAGAATTGAAACAGACGAGATTGCAACAAGAACATAAAGAACTGTTGAAATTCCGATGGAATACATTAAAGCTCGAGGAATAATTTTTGCGGCATTTTTAGTTTCTTCTGAAAGTTTTACAATTGCTTCAAACCCAATAAATGCAAAAAAGATTAGTGCTGCGGAAGATACAACTCCACCAAAGCCATTAGCCATTTCAAAATAATCAACATTTCCAAAATAAGATATTCCTAAAATAGTAATAAGTATTAAACCACCACCTTCAATTAAGGTACTAACAATATTAAACTGCGAACTTTCTTTAATTCCCCAAAAGTTCATAAAAGAAAATAACACAATACATATAATTGCACCCATCACAATAGGAAGTGAAACATAATTTGAAATTAATCCTGCAAGATAACCACCAAATCCAAGAGCTACTGCGGCTGCAGATACAACTCCCTCAAAAATTATAAGCCATGCAAGCAAGAACCCTATTCGTTTGTTGTATGCTTTTTCTGCATACTCTGCCTCGCCAGAATCTTTTGGATACATGGATGAAAGCTCAGCATAAGATAAACCCGTAAGTGCTGCAACAAGAGCTGCTATCAAGAAAGATACCCATACAGAATTTCCTGCAATTCCCGCAGCTTCTCCAATAAGTGCATAAATACCTGCTCCTAATATAATTCCTGTTCCTGCAAAAGTTGCTTCTAGAATTCCTAGCTCTCTTTTCAGCTTTGGTTTCTTTGCTTTACGTCTAAACATATATAATAAAAGCTACACTTATTATTAAGGATTTCTTATCAAAAACATACTCTTTTAAATAGTAATTTCCACTCATAAGTGATATGGAACATGAAGCTGAGCTTAGCCCGCTCTATAACTTTATTGATTTACTTGGAAAGAAAGGTATGTGTCTAGATATAGCTCTTTTTGGTTCCAAAGCAGATTTATTCTTTTTTGATTCTGTAGATAGAAAAAGAAATGATACGGATATTTATGTTAGACCTAACGCTGATAAAATAAACCAAATTATAGAAATTGCAAGAAGTAATGGTTATGAAGTTAAGGAAAAGCGAGGAGTTGGTGTAATAAATTCTGATGGTGATCTTGAAAGAGCCGATCAAGTCATGGGTTATGATATTATTAAAGAAGGAGATATGATTATTGATTTACTTTTAACATCACCAGTACCTCCATTCATAGAACCCGATTTTGATAAGGAAATAATGTCCAGCCAAGGGGTTAAATTATATTTACCAAGTCTTGAGAACAGAACTCTAAATTTGATAAAAACTCAACGGGAAAAAGAAAGAACAAAACTAACTATTCGATCATTAAAGAAAATTGATTTAACCAGTCTTATACCACAAATTGAAGAATATGGCTTAACTAGAGAACTTAGATATGCGTTAGGATGTAACGAACTGAATAATAATTTAGATGGAACTACTGCCGGGGCAGAGTATTCTAAACGATTCATTGAAGCATGGTGGAGTGGCAAATCCGTTCCTTTACCAACCGATGATCTTAATCTCCCACTTAATACACTCTTAGAAGTATAATTAATTCCTGCTTTTAGTTACATTAAGATTTTTACATAGGATAGATGGAGTAATAATATTATTTCCATAGCTAGGTGGTTCAGCTGCCCAGCTACTAACTTGCTCGCTGTCTTTTCCAATAGCTGAAATTGATTTTAAAATATTAATTATATTATCTGTAATTCTAATGTCTTTAACTGGGCACTTTATCTTGCCATTTTCAACATAGAAAATTGAATCTCTTGGAATTGTTGAAAAGTCTCCTTTTTGATAGTTTTGGAAGGTTGTATACCATGTATTTGTAACAATCAAACCTTTTTTCATCTTTTCAATCAACGCTTTCTGACTTGATTTTCCCGGAACAATATATGTATTACTTGGACTTGGGCTAGTTAATCCTGCATTTCCAGTAGTTTGAGTTTTATATTTCTGAGCAGTTGAAAAATTGTGTAAATATGTCTTAAATGCGCCTTTATCAATTAAGGTAGTTTTCTGAGCAGCAGTTCCTTCTGCATCAAAACCATAACTATCAACACCAAATGGCAAATTTGCCCAATCATATATTGTCAGCTTTGGAGATGCAACTTTCTGTCCTAATTTATTAAAAAAAGACATACCAGACTCATGTGCATCTATTGAACATGCGCCCGCCACACACCCAAGCAAGTCTGCTAAAGGAAGTGGTGAGAATAAAATATTATATTTACCTGGCTTAATATGCTGTGGATTTAGGCCTTTTTTAGCTATATTTCCCGCCTCAGACCCTGGTTTATCAGCATTAAAACCTTGTAAAACATTAGCTTGTATCATCTTATGTCCAGAAGCTTCCTTTGACGCAAGAGCTCTAACGGATATAGAAATTCCTGAACCTTTATCAGTCATATTTAGACCGTTTGATGAAACAACATAACTTTCATCATAAGTTGTATCAAAAACACCTGTTACTCTCTTTGCGCCAGCGCTCAAACCAGCATTAATTGCAGCTTGAACAAAATCAGTTCCTTTATTAAAATTAACAAGCTTCTTATCAAACAAACCATCAACTTTCTTATATTGAGAAAAACCTTTTGCAAGTCCAAAATAATCCTCTTTTGGTGGAAGCAGTTTTGCAAGTTTTACTAATTTAATCAAAGTACTATCAACTTCTTGTTTTGTAAATTGTTTGATATTTGCAGAAACAACGCGTTTATTATAATTTAAGAAAACACCTGCACTTTCATCTTGCCAGTTTTTTGTAACTGCAATTTCATTATCTACAAACTTTATTTGTTTACTATTTGACCTCCCAGCAGCTACAATAATATCGCTAGCACCTAATCTTTGTGCTTTCTTTACTGCATATTCAGGTATTGAAAAAAGCTCCATATAACATAAGTATATTCTAGAATAAATAAGTTACTAAAAGAAAAAGCGTTTTATATTTTACGTAGCACCAAGTTATCATGAAAAACAAACAAATTATACTTTTACTGACTACAATTTTTACTATTGCATTTTTAATGCAAAGCGTCGACGCTGGTATGTTAACTTGTTCCTCAATGTGTGATACATTTAAAGATACACCACAATGTCGATGGGATGATAGATTTACTGCTGATTGGAATTATAAAACCGTTCATATTACTGAAGAACATGAAGATAGTTGGTCTGGATATGATTATGATACAACTTGTGAAACTAAAAACACTGATGGTGACATGGTATATTGCTTTATGGACCATCTACGAAGTTATGATGACTCTCGAACCGACGATGGACTTCCATGTATTATAGTAAACCCAACAACAAACGGCATATTTAGTATATGTGAAGATGAATACAAATCTTATGCAGTTTTAGAAAAAAGCGCATTTCAAATAGATACACCACAATGTGTTCAATGTATAAGTTATCCTGAAATAGATGAAAATTCAAACATTAAATTAGAAATTGGTTCTGCTGGATTAATTGACGTAAGCACTTCTGAATTTGAAAATGAGATAAATAATCTTCTTCAATCAGAATTTTCTGAATTCCAATATACCTATGAAGTTATTTACACAGATTATTATGCATTAGAATCAACTTATACTGCAGATGTACTAAATTTAATGACAGATGAAGAACAACAAAATAATATAAACCCAATACCTGCGCAATATGCTGAATTAGAAATAACAATAACCAAAGTAAATAGTGATATAAGTTATACTGAAGTCACTCCAATTAAAGAACTAATTGATTCAACATATATAACATCAGATTTAACAGTTATTTTAGTTAGTCCAAATACAGATCCTGAAGGATACAATGATGTCTGGGCATTTAAAATATGTGCGGATAGAGATGGAATTTATACAGAAGACCAAGGAAATGAGTGTGAAAAAATAGATAACACTGCATATCGTTGCGAAGCTTCTTGTGGTGCAGATCAGGGATGTGATGATCAATCTTTCGGTCCACGATGTTTAGTTCATGGAGATCAAGTAGGTGCGCCACTTACAAAAACAGCAGATTTAGAGTGTTCTGAAAACTGTGACTATACTGATTGGGGAGAAAAATGTCATCAAGATTGTGGTGCAGACCCACAATGTCATGGTAAAAACTCTACGGGCTGTGTTGCAGATGGCACCTTTTGTGATGAGTGTGAAGCAGTAAGTGTAGATAATGATGAAGACCCAACAAAAATAACTTGTTATCAAGAACGAGATATGTATGGTGCAATTATAATAAATCCACTACCTCTTTGTTGTAAAGATGATATTGACAATGATTGTGATGGACAAGTAGATGAATGTGCTGCAGAACTTGTTGGCGAATGCACATATGACCCAGAAGCACACACAATAACTTGTGATGCAAGTTTATATGATGATGTAGAAGATTTTGTTGAAGATCTAACAGATAATTGCGAATATCATCCTGAAACACACACAGTTACTTGTGAATATCTCCCTGTCCCTGGAGAAGGTGATGGAGAAGGAACTACTGCAATGTTTTACTCAGGAAGCACAATTGGTGGAGTTTCTATACTTGATGGATTTATAAACTGGATAAAAAACGTAATCTAAAATTTTTCTTTTTTCTTTTTATTTTTTTCTTTATTTTCTTCCGAGTTTAATATTCCTCATCCTGAAATGCGGACCACCAAATGTAACAGGTATTCCTTGTGTTGGCTCACCTTTACCACATGTTCCAGCATCAAGTTGAACTTTCTTTGTAAGTGCATCAATTGATGAATAAATCTGTGGAGTTGTTAGCTCAATTGCCGGAGTTCTAACGGGCTCTGCAATCTTTCCATTTCTAATCATATAAGCATCATTTCCAACAGACTTAAAATTAAATCGCTTATCATCAATATTCCATTCTGTAAAAGATTTTATGTAAACACCTTTCTTTGTATCTTTGATTAATTCATCTTCTTTCCAACTGCCTGGCATAAAATATGTATTAGACATTCTCAAAATCGGTTCATAAGAATAAGCAACTGCTCTTGAACTTCCATTTGAATGCAGACCCATACGTGCAGCAGTTTCTCTATTATGTATAAATTCAGTTATAATTCCTTTTTTAATTAACCACTTTCGTCTTCCTAAAATACCTTCATCATCATATTTGTAGCTACCTGCTCTCCCTAAAAGGGTAGGGTCATCAACTAAATTAACTACATCTGTCCCAATTCGTGTTCCAATCATTGAGGGTGTAACAAAAGATTCTCCTGCTTGTGCAGCTTCTCTTCCAAATATTCTATCTGCTTCATAAGGATGCCCACAAGATTCATGTGCAATTATACCTGCAACAGTTGGCGATACTATAACATCAACTTTTTCTTTTGGTGCAAGAACACCTCTTTTGAGATTTAGTTGCAAACTTTTAGCTTTCTCAATAAGTTTAGGAATAATTTTAATTGAATTTGTAGATTCCCAACCTTTTGTTTCTGTAAATTCTAAATAATCTTGAACATTTTTTGCACCTTCTTTAACATTTATTACATACAAAAAATTAAAATAAGGCGTCTCTTGATATATTTTTGACCCATCTGAATTAACAAAATATTTTTTTTCAACAGAGTTTGAAACTGAAAAAATTCTTTGTGGAATTTTAATACTCTTAAGTCCCAAAAGTGCTTTATCCACACTTTGCAAGTAATTAATCTTCTGCTTAGGGCTTATTGTCTTAAAACTTATCTTTTGCTTTTGAACAAATCTATCTCTATATGCTTTTTCTTTTAAAAAAATTATTTTGTTTTTATTAATTTTAGACGCTTGTTTAGCAGAGTTTACAGCATTTACAACAAGCTGCTTAATTGAAATTTTATCTAATTTATTTGTGGATGCAAATGCCATCGAACCATTAACGATAACTCTAATACCTATTCCTGTATCTTCAGAAAAACCTGCAGGTTCAGGGATTCCATTTCTAAGTGCATATCCATCACCATAAGAATTCTCAAGCCGAGCTTCTGCATAACTTGCACCCAATCTTTCAGCTAACTGAACACAGAACTCTGCTATTGACTTATCCATACTTTAGATATGTTTGCTATAATATATACTTTACTCAATACTTTTTGCGAACGTAGTGAAGCAAAGCGCTGTGAACTGGCGCCGTCAGTTCATAGATTAGTGAAAACAATTATATACTTCTGTAAACAATTATATTTGGTGGTATTATTACTCAGCTAACAATTAAAGGAAAGTTTGATAAGAATTATATAGAATCAGCTATTCTTGAAGTATATCTAAAATGGGGCATACCTTTAAACGTAGAACACATTCTTGTTGTTGATAATCCTAAACATTTCAAATCAATTGAGAAATTTATCCCAAAGACTGCTAGGAAAGAATTTGTAACTGCTTACAAAAATGACCCTACATCAATGTCATTAACATATGGAACATTTGATTTGATTGTAATAAGCATTTCACTTAAAGAAGAAAAATATTTGAAAACAAACAAAAAAGCTTTGGTTGGTTTACTTGCTCATGAATTAATGCATATTAAACAAAGACGAAAAGGATTAGACCGTGCAATTAGGGCGGATGCAATTCGTGCTTTTACTAAATTTGAACCAAAACTTAGAAAATTAAAAATAGCACAACCAGTAATTGCAGATTTTTATGCTTCAATTGGAGAAAGCGCAAATTTTACACTTAAAGATATTTATGATAATTTTGAACTAATCGATGATGGAATGGGTGAATATATTCTTGAAGATTATTGGAATTTATATATAGCAGGTAAAAGATTTTCAAAACCAAAATTTTACTCAGTTAACGATTCAGATTACAAATTAATAGAGCATATTAAACAAGCAATTGATTTTGAACTTAATTTAATATCTGCAATCTCTCCATTTGTTAAGATGGCTCGTGCAGGAAATAAGAAAGCTACAAAATTAGTTAACTTCATTGCAAAAAATTATGAAGTTAATATTGGAGAAGTTGCAAACGCATATGATGATGTAATTCAATATTCAATAAACGATTTCAAATGGTCTGGACAATATCGTAGAAAATTCTTTACAATTGTTTTCAAGAGAGCATTCTATTTACTGGATTCATTAGAACTTGAATATAGAGGTGTAGAAGTAGACCTTACAAAAAAACACGAACATAAAAGTAAAAGAAAACGCTGTGTTGAAATTAAAGAACGCAAAACTAAAAAATAATTTAATTTATATAAAATTATTTGGTTCTATCCATTCACATCCATAATCTTCTGAGAATTTACATCGAGGTTCAATATAATCTGAACAATCAAAATATCCTTGGCAAGATAATCTAAATGGAAAATAATTTATATGTAAACTACATCCCATTTGGAAAGGACATTCATTAAATCTATAACTTGAGCAATCAATAGCTCCAAAGCATCCGCTTGTTATTTCTGGTTCATAATCAGGTTCGGGGTCATCACCACGTCCTTCTTCTTCTACACACGCTCCATCATCACATACATATCCATCACCACACTCTGCTATAAATGACATACACCTAGTATGTGATTGATTTGGACCATCTAACATACAATCATATTCTCGTATATCTCCCCAACCATCACTATTAGAATCACATTTATCTGTGCCACTACCATAATCTGCTGAACAATATCCTTGTGTATATTTATCAAAACCATCATCTGAATCAGAGCAAGATCTTGCTGAAGCACCATTAATTAAACCAATAGCTAGAATTGTCATAAGAATTACTAATAGAAATTTAGTTCCCATATTGCTAAAGAACAATCAATCTTTATATATTTTTATATTCTATTTATCTATTCAAGGAAGCTGAATATTCTTTCTTTAAGGATTAATTTATTTAAATCAATAACTAAGCTTTGTAAAAGATTAATTTTCTTCTTTAATTCGATTTGGGAATTTCCTAAGCGAGCAATTTTCTGAATTCGAGGAAGAGTTGCTATAGGTTTTAGTTTCAATTGGCTAACAGATTTCATTGCCCATTTTGGCGAAGTATAGTGCTTGTTATTAATCGCATGTAAACAAATCAAAAAATTCTCAAGCTCATGATCAATTAAAGTATCTATATAAAAATAATTTTTTCTACTTATTGCTTGCATAAAATTTGAATAAGGCCAACCATTTTTTAGAGAAATATGTTCTAAATCAGGTAAGAAATATTTTAGCAAGTTTGGTGCAGCTTTTGGAATTTTCTTTATAAGTTTTAGAAATATTTTATCAGGGTCTTTAATAATCTTTGTATTAGAAATATAGGAAACTGCTTCTCTAAATATATATCTACTCATATGTGTATCTTCTTTTATTTCAGTTGTAATTTGATTAAGAACATTATATTTTTTGTAAACAACACTAACATTCTTACCTTTTACAAAAAAGAAGTCTTGTGTTTGTGTCCTCCATTTTGGCATTGTGTCGTTCTTATAAACAATCCATTCAAAATTCTTTTCAATTATCTTCCTTCTTTTTTCTTGATTGGGAATATTAGCACATATTGCAATCAAATTTATATCTGAATATTTATCTATATAACCATCTGCAAGAGAACCATATATTGCTACAGCTGAAACGCCCGAGATTTTAAAAATAGCATTTCCAACTTCTCTTGCTATTTTATTCATTTCTTGTATTAACACTTCACTATTTTTGCGTCAACAGCTCCTCCCCATTTATGATTCATAATAAAAGGGTCAATCTCAATAGATTTCACCTCTTCTTTAACTGCTAAATTACTTAACGCAACTATTGACCTTTCAAGAGCATCTAACCTACTTTTTTTACCATTAAATTTAGATATATAATCATAAGAACGCAATTCATTTATCATCTTACGCGCAGAATTTATTTTAACAGGACAAGTTCTAACAGAAAAAGTTTCATGAACATCTACAGGCATACCACTAATACCTAACAATATTATATTTCTTCCTTTTGGTGGCTTAACAATTTGTAAAATAAGTTCATGACCATCAATATATTGTTGACATATAACATGACCATGTTTTCTAATTTTATTAAATGCTTTTTTTGCATGAGCATCATGATGAACAATATGAATTCCCTTACGTTCAGACTTATGCAGAACATGTGATGCATCTAATTTCAAAACAGATGGAAATCTGCTCACTTCATGAGCTCCAGAAACTCTTTTGTAATTCAATGTAGGAATATTATATAACTTTAGAAAATCAAGAGCCTCCTGATTAGTTAGCATTTTCATATTATTAGTATGGTATATACTATAATAACTTTACGTTCTAATCGAGATATTTATATATAATAGAACATATAGATTAATTATGATAGAATCTACCGCGCAAGTTGCAATTATCTTCGGACTACTTGCTGCAGTTGTGCATTATTTTAGTGATAGAATTAGAGAATATAAAAAATACCACAAGGAATTATTATCTTTTGCTGCAGGTATTTCTCTTACATATTTGTTATTATTTCTTTTACCTGAATTATATGAAGGTGTGCAAGAACTTCAAAAGTTGTTATTCTTATTTGTTCTTTTTGGAGCAGTAATGTTTCATATAGTTGAAAAATATATTTACCAGCACAAAAAGAAAAAGAAGATTATTGAAGATTTAAGTGCAGTTCATGCTGTATCTTTTTTTACATATCATTTTGTAATTGGTGTTGTTATAGTAAACCTTCTAAATAGAGATGCGCTCCTTGGTGCTTTATTTTTCATACCAATTATGACCTATACAGCCATAGGTCAAGTTTCATTAAAAGAAATTCACGCAAAGGTAACTGAAAAAAAACTAGTTAAATTATTTTTAGCATCATCAACATTAATTGGAATTATAGAAGCAGTATTTATCCAAATTCATACTAAAGTATTCTATGCGCTTTTAGGATTTGTAGCTGGAGCAATGTTATATCATGTAATGCGCGAAAGCATACCTAGTGAAAAAGAAGGTAATGCATTATTTTTCCTTATTGGTGCAATATTTTATACAATTATTATATTACTTATGTGGAGTATCTAATCTCCACACCAAAAGTTTTTATATGTATACATATGCTCAAAGGTGGTGATTAAAATTCCTAACAAAAAAATAGTTGTATACGGAGCTCCTAGCTGCCCTTGGTGCCTTAAACTAAAGGATTGGTTAGAAAGTAAAAAAGCTAATTTTGAATATATTGACATCTCATTACCTGAGAATAGCGATAAGGTCAAAGAAATGGTTAAAAAATCTGGTCAAATGGGTATACCAGTTACAATAATTGGGGATAAAGCAATTGTTGGGTTTGATAAGGAACAAATAGCAAAGCTTGCGGAGATTTAAACAAAACCTTTTATTTGTAAACATCATCTAAAAATTGATAATCATGAAACGAATTAAAAATTCGCTAACTTCAATTGCTAAGCACGAGGTGAGCAATTAAAATGACAGATAAGAAAAAATGTAAAGAGTGTGGTGCACCGCTAGAAGGTTTCCTGTTCAATACAGTTGGTAAATTATTTGGTATAAAAGAAAATGAAAATGCTCCAGGCTATTGTAATAAGTGTAAAACTGATTCTGAAAATACACCTAATCAAAATATAAATAGCGAACAAAATTCCTCTGAACCAAAAGAAGAAGAGCAAGAAGATAAATTAATAGATGATATAGAAGATTTAGAAGATTCAGAAGAATCTGATGAAGAAACAGATTCTGAAGAAACTAAAAAAGAGTGAGAAATTAAGATGGCAATAATATCTTGGGATAAAAATCAATGTATTGGCTGTGGTGCTTGCACAGCAGTATGTCCATCAAATTGGGAAATGAAAGATGATAACAAAGCTCATCCGAAAGAGATAAATATATCGGATGATAAACTTAAATGCAATAAATCAGCTGAACAAGTTTGTCCTGTTCAGTGCATAATAATTAAATAATAATTACTTTTGCGCATGAGGATAGGAATTCGTGAAGGTTATATCACGAATGACTCTGTGCGTTATAGAGGCAAAAGAAAATGAGTAAAACTATAACTAAAAAAATGACGTTTCAAGAAGCAATGCTAATTGATCAAATTGCTGGATTAATTTTCTTAAAATATGGCTTGCACTGTATTGGTTGTCATATGTCAGCAGATGAAAGCATAGAAGATGGAGCAAGAGCCCATGGCCTAGATGATAAAGAAATCTCAAAAATGGTCAAAGAAATAAATGAAAAAATAAAGCAATTAGATAAGTCAAAGAAAAAAAGTAAATCAAAGTAATTTTGCGACGAAAATATCTGGAGTTCTGAGGAGCAAAGCGCAATGAACTCGCGCTGTGAGTTCAAATGAAAAAATAAAGCAATTAGATAAGTCAAAGAAAAAAAGCAAAAAATAATTTAATTTGTTCACTCCTCTATACAAGAAACATCCATTTATAAAAATTAGACTTTATACAAGATAAATTCTTTTAAAACTCAGCACTTAATTTATACTGGATACGAAATTAGTAAAACGCTATACTCAATCGTATTACAAATTAAATCAAGATAATCATGGCATTAAAACTTCCTGAAAATTCACTGAACGTTCTGCGACATAGATACCTTATGCGCAATGAAAAAGGCGAACTTACAGAAACTCCAGAACAGCTTTTTAGAAGAGTTGCTAAAAATATTGCATCTTCAGATACAAGACATAATAAAAATGCAGATTTAAAAAAATTAGAAGAAGAATTCTATGTAATGCTTTCAAGTCTTGACTTTCTTCCAAATTCTCCAACACTTATGAATGCAGGTAATGTAATACAACAATTATCTGGTTGCTTTGTCTTACCTGTTGAAGATAAGATGGCATCAATATATGACACAATAAAATATACTGCATTAATTCATCAGAGTGGAGGCGGAACAGGATTTAATTTTTCTAGACTAAGACCAAAAGGAGACTTTGTTAAAAGTACAAAAGGAATTTCCAGTGGCCCAATATCATTCATGACAGTATTTAATGCAAGCACAGAAGTAATCAAACAAGGTGGTAAAAGACGTGGCGCAAATATGGGTATTCTTAATGTTGACCACCCCGATATATTAGAATTTATTAGTTGTAAGGAAAAAGACACCTCAATAACTAATTTCAATATTTCTGTGGCATTAACAAATACATTTATGGAAGCACTAAAAAATGGTACTGAATATTCATTAATCAATCCTCGAACTAACAAAGAACATAGTAGATTAAAAGCAAAAGATGTTTTTGAAAAAATTGTAGATGGAGCATGGCGTAATGGAGAGCCTGGAATTATTTTTATTGATAGAATAAATCGAGATAATCCTACACCTAAGATTGGAAAAATAGAAAGCACCAATCCGTGTGGTGAACAACCACTTTTACCTTTTGAATCTTGTAACCTTGGTTCAATCAATCTTGGAAATATGACCAAAGATGGTAAAATTGATTTTGATAAATTAAAGAAAACTACTTGGAATGCAGTTCACTTTTTAGATAATGTTATTGATATGAATCGTTTCCCTCTACCTGAAATTGAAAAAAATACATTAGCAAATAGAAAAATTGGATTAGGTGTAATGGGATTTGCAGATATGTTAATCCGCATAGGTGTTGCATATAATTCTGAAGAAGGTATAAAAGTAGGACAACAAGTTATGAAGTTTGTAACTGATGAAGGTAAAAAAGCATCTATAGAACTTGCTAAGCTTCGAGGTAATTTTCCAAATTTTGATATGAGTATTTTTCCTGAAAACGGAATTAAACATATGAGAAATGCTACAATTACAACAATAGCACCAACAGGAAGTATTGGAATGATTGCTAATGCTTCATCAGGAATTGAGCCATTTTTCTCACTTGTATATGTAAAAAATGTTTTAGAAAAAGAAGGTATGTTATACGTAAATAATTTATTTGAAGAAATTGCAAAGAAAAGAAAATTTTATTCTAAAGAACTTATGCAGAAAGTTGCTGATTCAGGTTCAATACAAAAAATTGAAGAAATACCTAAAGATGTTAGAAAAATATTTGTAACATCTCATGACATTGCACCAGAATGGCATATTAAAATGCAAGCAGCATTTCAAGAATCAACAGATAACGCTGTTTCAAAAACAATCAACTTTTCTAATGCTGCATCTAAAGATGATATTAAAAAAGCATATTCTCTAGCATGGGAAACTGGATGTAAGGGATTAACTGTTTATAGAGATGGAAGCAGACAGTTACAAGTTATTGATATTGGGAATAAGAAAAAGAAAGAAGATGAAAAACCTGGATGTAAACCTGTTAGAGAAAGAAAATCTGTTGTTAATGGTGTAACAAGTCAAGTCGGAACTGGTTGTGGAAAAATTTATGTTACAATTAATGAAGATGAATCTGGCCCTCTTGAAGTCTTTGCTCGTCTTGGAAGGTCGGGTGGATGTGCTGCATCACAAACAGAAGCAATTGGAAGATTAATTTCTCTAGCAATGCGTTCTGGAATATCTATGCCAGATATAATTGAACAATTAGAAGGTATTAGATGTCCTGCCCCACTTTGGCAACCAGAAGGATTAGTATTATCTTGTCCAGATGCAATTGCAAAAGCAATTAAAAAACACACAGGTGACGGTGGAGAGTTAAAGAAAGGCGTAGTGGAGGAAGTAGCTACACTAAAAGAATTCTTAAATGGTCCAAAAAAAGCTAAAGGAAATGTTGTTGGAGTATGTCCAGAATGTAGTGGACCATTAATACATGAAGAAGGTTGTTCTAAATGTTACAATTGTGGATTCTCTAAGTGTGGATAAATAAAATGGAGGTTACCAATCGTATTTGTGAGCGAAGCGAACAGTTGCTTTAGCAACGTTTTTTCGCCAACCTTTTTGGAAAAAAGGCTGTGACTATATCAACAGGATTTGGGGACAGTGGTAAAACACAGAACTTCTGTGGAGATAATAAAGATAAATATTGCACACAAATTGCTGCAATTGGAATTATTGATGAATTAAATTCTGAACTAGGTGTTGTTCTAACTTTTGAACTATCTAAAAAATCTCGCAAACTTATTGAAAACATTCAAAAAACTTTATTCAAGGTTGGTGCGGATTTATCTACACCACCATTTACTAAACAAAAAAGAATTGAAGATGAAGATGTAGATTTCATCAAAAACGCAATATCATATTTAGAAGAAAAACTCCCAAAACTTACAAAGTTTGTTCTTCCAGGTGGAACTCCCGCAGCTGCACAGCTACATGTTGCTAGAACAATTTGCAGAAGAGCTGAAACTGAAATCTCAAAAGACAACTGTAATAGAGCAATTAATCCAAAGCTTTTAGTCTATATAAACAAACTATCTGATTTACTTTTCTTATTAGCACTTTGGGAAAACCAAGAGATGGGCTTTAAAGAACATCTAGTTGGCCTTGATGAAGATTTAACACCATTCTTAGAGTAAATTCGCTAGTTTTATATTCTAATATCTTTTAGTCCTTTAATGGATAAATTCGAGCTAATCAAAAGAAATACGCAGGAAATTGTATCTGAAAAAGAACTAAAAGAACTTCTCAAAAAGAAAAAGAATCCTAAAGCATATATTGGATATGCACCAACTGGAACTCTGCATATAGGTCATTTATTTCCATTTTGTAAATTAATTGATTTGCTTGAAGCTGGAATTGATATAACATTTTTAGTTGCAGATTTACATGCACATTTAGATGATAGAAAATCTCCTTGGGAGACGCTAGAAGCTCGCTCAGCAGTTTATGAATTAATGTTCAAGGGTGCTGTAAAAGCGCTTGGTGGCGATATCAGTAAAGTAAAAACGGTAATTGGTTCTTCTTTCCAATTAAAGCCAGACTACTTCACTCCAGTTTTAAAGATGTCTGCAGAGACAACATTAGCAAGATGCAAGCGAGCAGCATCTGAAGTTGTTCGATTTGGAAATGAGCCAAGACTTGGTGGATTTATTTATCCGCTTATGCAAACACAAGATATTGTTGCACTAAACGCAGATATTACATTTAGTGGAATTGACCAAAGAGGGATTTACATGCTTTCTAGAGAAGTTTTGCCAGAGTTTGGAGAGAAAAAACCTATTTGCATTTTCACACCATTATTACCTGGTTTATCTGGTGGCAAAATGAGTTCATCTATTCCAACAAGTAAAATCAGTTTAATTGATTCTGAAAAAGAAATTAAAAGCAAGGTAGGAAAAGCATTTTGTCCAGTAGGACAAGTCAAAGACAATCCAATACTTATGTTCTATGAATATATTATTTTCCCAACATTAGAACGACAGAAAAAAGGTTTGGTAATTAATCGCCCTGAAAAGTTCGGTGGCAACCTAACTTTCAAAACATATAAAGAACTAAAAGAAGCTTTTGAAGATGGCTTACACCCAATGGATATTAAGAATGCTATGTCAGATTTCTTAGTTAAATTACTAGAACCAATTCGCAAAGAATTCTCCAAGAAAGAAAACTTACTAAAACGCGCATATAATTAATTTTATATATTCTGTTCTTCTACATATATAATGATTAATAAAAAAAGTATTGAAAAGCACGTATTGGCTAATGCTATTTTACATAAGGGAAAAGCACATCCGGGAGCTATTGTTGGCAAAATTCTAGCAGAAGACCCTAAAGCAAAATCCAAAATGAAGGAAATTATGCCACATATTCACAAAACTGTTCAAGAAGTTAATAAAATCGCACCTGAAAAGCAAAAATCATTACTTAAGAGAATCTGGCCAAAGTTCTTTCACAAAGAAAAACAAGTAAAAGGTCTTTCAGAACTACCTGGCGCAGTTATGGGTAAAGTTGTTACTCGATTTCCTCCAGAACCTGGAAAATATATGACTGTCGGTCATGCACTTTCATTCTTAATTAATTATATCTATGCGCAGAAGTATGATGGAAAATGTGTTCTTAGATTTGAAGATACTAATGCTGAAAAAGCTAACCAAGAAGCAGTAGATTCTTTCTTAGATAGCACAAAGCAATTTTTAGATATCAAACCATCAAAAGTAGTTTACATTAGCGATGATATTCTAAAATTATACAAAGAACTTGAAAAATTACTTAACAAAAAGCAAGCTTATGTTTGCTCTTGTCCTGCAGATAAAATGTCTAAACTTCGAAGGAAAAAAATATCTTGCCCACACCGAACTCAAACCGTCAAACAAAATTTAGAACTTTGGAAGAAAATGCTGGCAGGAAAAGAAGGACTTGCAGTTAGATTAATGGGAAAAATGGAATCTAATAACGCAACACTTCGAGACCCAGTTATTGCTCGAACAAATAAAATTAATCATTATCGATACAAAGACAAATTCTGTGTGTGGCCAACATATGATTTTGCAAATACTTGTGAAGATGAATGGTGTGGAATAACACATATTCTAAGAGGTATTGAATTTGGAAATGAACGAATTGAACTGCAAAAATACATTGCTAAATTGCTAGGATTTAGAGAAAAATTTTATGTTCAATATGGTCGTATCAATGTTTCAGGGTTAGAAAAATCATCAGGCAGAGTTTTAAGAGCACTGGTTACAAAAGGAGCAGGTTGGGATGACCCTAGAATGCCAACAATAGTTGCACTTGAAAGAAGAGGTTTTGTAAAAGAAACATTCTATGAAATGGCAAAGCAAGTAGGTTTATCTAAAACAGCTACAAAAATTGATGAAAAAACACTAGCTGCAACCAATAGAAAATTTATAGATACGATTGCACCACGATTCTTCTTTGTCGCAAACCCAATTAAAATTCATATAGACAATATGCCAAGAATAAAGGTTGCTAAGCTGCAGATTCATCCAGATAAATATCCAACAAGAGATATTAAGGTTAGCAAGTCGCTTTTCATAGAAAAAAGGGATTTAATTAACAATCTTGGTCGAGAAATTCGTCTAAAAGGGCTTTTCAACGTCCAAATACCCACTAAACCAGGTGTAATACACAAAAAAGTGCTATGTAGTGGCGCAGCTCCGAAATATAATCTACAAGTTATTCATTGGGTTCCAAAAGATCATGTCAAGGTTGATGTTTTACTAACAAATGGAAAAATAGTGCATGGAATGGCTGAAAGCAATGTCAAAGACCTAAAAATCGGAACAATTGTCCAATTTGAGAGATTTGGTTTCTGTCGCTTTGATAAAAAAGAAGGAGATAAATATATTTTTGTATTCAGCCATCTGTAAAATGTATCTAAATAAAGAATTATTATATGAGTTTGAACTTAAAAACAACTTGAGAAAAACACAAGTTTTTATATTTTTAGATAAAAGCTCTTGGCCAAGATTTGTTGAAAACTGTGCTGCATCTTTTGCTAAATTAAATAAAAATACAGCGCTATTAAATACATATAAAACTCATGGAGCACAAGCATTAGGACAGAAATTTTTTTCTATGGGAGGGGCTTCTTTCGTAAATTCTTTTTTCAAATCAAATATTTTACCCAAAATAACAAATGTTCTAGAATTTCAATTTAATGAAATGGTAAAAAAGCATGGTGGATTTCCTTCAAAAGATAAAAATTTTGAAAAAATTGAAGTAATTATAAAAAATGATTTAGATACATATGGTGTAGTTCATAAAGGTGAATATTTCAGATTATATGCTGATACTGATATAATATTTCCTTTTTTTGTATATAATAACAAAATTATAAAAATGCTTAAATTAAAATTAAACCAAACTTTATTTCATGAATTTTCACATATTTCAAATTCAGAATATCATAATGAAAACAAATTTGTAAGATTTATAAATAACTTAGAAAAAATCGAAAGCAAAAATGTAAATTTATTTGAGGACAGAATGATAGTATACTTAAGCAAATTAATAAAATCCAATAATACACAATATATACAAGAACATTTATCAAATATATTTGATAGCAATCTAAAAAATTTTAGAAATATTATCACTGATATTGGAACTGAAATATACGCTATATCTTTTAACTCAAATGGAGTTTATGCAGATATTGAAGATGATTTAGTAAACAAAGATTTAGAATTAATTAAAAAAGAGCAGTTACCAAACCACATAGCAAATGCAATAGAATACCTTTTATTTATAGAAGATATGAAACCACAAATAATACCTTATGCAACTATATGCAAAAGAACATCTACTAAACACCGGGCTCAAAATTACTATAAATCTTTCTTTAAATTACTATTAAAAACTAATCCAGAAGTGCGAGCAAGAATCACAAGAATATATAAAATGTATGTTGAATTTGTAATAGAAGCAGAACCAATAGTTAAAAGAACAAAAGGACAACCACTTACAAAAGAGAATATTCAGAAAACAATATACAATGAAAAAAGCATACTTATAGTAAGGAAAATATATTATCAAATCTTACGTGATTTTAGAGAAATATTATCTAACAGGTAATTTTATGTAATGAATTTCAATATCACCAACAGGTGCACTTAGATTAAGTATGCCTTTTGTGTCTTTTTTATGCTTACCAAAAATTTTTACTTCTTGTGCGCTAATTATACGTGCTTCAATATTATTTACTAATTGTAATTTAATATCTCCAACCATTGCAGTTATACTACCACAACTACCTGTTCGACCATACACATTTCCCAATCGTGCGTATATTTCAATATTCATATAAGGTAATGCAAAAACAGAATTTTTAATATCTAATCCATCTCCAGAATCATTAGATATAAATCCATTATTTATGACACTATTTCTAATATATATTCCTTCATTAGCATCATTTTTTATAACATCTTCTTCATTCATACATAAATAAATATCATCAAATAATCCTTCAAAACGAACAGTATCAAGTCTTATTGGATTTTTATTAAAACCTCGCTTTGGTCTACCAACACTAATTTCAGTATCACCATCTCTTGGGTCAAAATCTCGCATAAAAAAGCTCTTCTTATCTGAAAACATTTCAGTAAATGCTCCAGAAGAATCACTATCAAATAAGTAACTACTATCTCCATCAGTATTTATTTCAGAATTTCCATCTATAATGTGAGTTCGTCTCATAGTTACAGAACAGTAGTTCATTTAAAAAGCATACTATTTTGTATTCGGCCATCAGTAAGCAATATATGGCCCGTAAAGCTTATAAACAGTCTAAAACAGCTTAATTCAGTGATTATAAAATGGTAGAAGTGTCAAAAGAACTAGTAGAGAAAATATACAAGCTAGTTGAATCTGTCAAAGTTGATGGCAAAATCCGAAAGGGCACTAATGAAACTACAAAGGCGGTTGAGAAAGGAGAAGCTCAGCTAGTAATTGTAGCTGAAGACATTAGTCCCAAAGAAATTGTAATGCACTTTCCAATACTCTGTGAAGAGAAGAGCATCCCATTCGTAGGTGTTCCATCTAAATCAGAACTTGGAGCTGCTGCTGGAATGCCAATTCCAACAAGTTCAATAGCAATTGTAAACCCTGGAGATGCAAAAAAACAGCTTTTAGATTTAATTAAAGATCTGGAAAACTTAAAAAAAGCTGAATCAAAAGGTTCTGAAGAAGAAAAACCAGTAGACGAAAAGCCTACTGAAAAAGCTCCTAAAGCAGAAGAGAAAAAAGAAGAACCTGCTAAGGAAGAAAAGAAAGAAGAACCAAAAGTTGAAGAAAAAGCTCCAGTTGAAGAAACTAAAACTGAACAGGAAGACCTAGCTGAGCAAAGCCCAGCAGAGCCTTCAGCTAAAGCCGAAGGAAATCCTGTAGAGGAATCAAAATCTGAAGAAACTGAAACTCCTGCAGAAGAACCAGCAAAGGAAGAGCCAAAAGCTGAAGAACCTACAACTGAGCAGAGCCCAGCTGAACCAGAAGGTGCAACTGAGGAAAAGCCTGTTGAAGAACCTGCAACTGAAGAACCAAAAGTTGAAGAAAAAGCTCCAGTTGAAGAAAAAAAGTCTGAATAACCATGTCAAATAAACAAGGTAAAAAGACAAAAGAAGGAAAAGGTGGCGTAACAGCAGTTGAGCAATCTGAAATTGCAACACCTGCAGAAGTTGTTGAAATTATTGGTGGACTTGGAACACGACAAGGTGGAAAACAAGTCCGTTGTAAAATTCTTGATGGTAGAGATGTTGGAAAAGTTATGAGAAGAAACGTCTACGGCGCTATAAGAATAGGTGATATTCTAATGCTTAAGCAAACTGAAATCGAAGCACAACCACTTAAAGGAGGCAGAAAATAATGCCACAAATCATAGATTTGCTTATTTCAGTTGCAAAACAGGAGAGGTACAACTAAAATGCCTAATTGTTCTTTTTGTAAATCAAACGTTGAGAAAGGAACTGGCAAGATGCTAGTTAAAAATAATGGTAAAGTTCTTTGGTTTTGTGGACGAAAGTGCGAGAAAAACATGACCCTCTTAAAGAGAAACCCTGCTAAGAAAAAATGGTCTCGAGCTATTAAAGCAGTTAAGACAGTTCTTAAGAAATAATTACTTGCCAAATAAGCCTAATCCTTTAACTTTAAGGAAACCAGAAAGACCTTCGGTTTTGTCTGAATATTTAACTTCTAGATTTGTAACTTTGGATGTAGGTGGGCCCTTTCTACATAATTTAACTAGCTTTTCAACGTTAGTTTTATCACCTTCAAAAACAGCATGCACACGGCCATCTTTTAGATTCTCTACAAAACCACTTACTTTAAGCAAAACTGCTTGTGCTTTTACAAAAGCTCTGAAAAATACGCCTTGAACTCTTCCAGAAACCCATATTTCAGCTCTTACTATATCCATTATATCTTCTAACCGAGGAGTTTAAATAGATTAAGGAATTAAAAAATTATAACGTAAAAGGTGAAAACGGTGAAGGTACTTAGTCCAACTTTAAAAGAACGAAAGCGTTATATACTGTTTAAAATACATTCAGATAACATATTAAAAAAGGAAATCGTTGCAAAGCAATGCACTGAAGCTTGTTTGCGTTTTCTTGGAGAATTCGGCTGCGCTGAGGCAGGCGTTCAGTTCCTACCTGAAACATGGGACCAAAAAGAACAAACTGGAATAATAAGAACCGGTCACAAATGGGTAGACAAAACTAAATCGGCTTTAGCACTAATAAAAGAAATCAATGGAAAAAAAGTAACTGTTTCAACAATCCTAACATCAGGATCACTAAATAAACTTAAAAAATAGAGGTAAAAAAATGCAATTTATGCCAAATCAAGTAATGGGATACGACCGTGCAATCACGGTGTTCTCACCAGACGGAAGACTATTGCAAGTAGAATATGCAAAAAAAGCAGTTAGCCTTGGCGCGTTAGCAATAGGTATCGCATTCAAGGATGGAGTTTTATTAATGGCTGATCGTCATAGAACTGATAAGTTATTAATACCAAAATCTGTTAAAAAAGTGTTTAAGATAGATAATCACTTAAATTTAACTTCTGCAGGTTTTATCTCAGATGCTCGAGTTATAGTAAAACGCTCTAGACTAAGAGCACAACAGCATAAAGTAACATATGGAGAACCAATTGATGTAGAAGGATTAGTTAAATATATTGCAGATTTAGAACAAACATATACTCAATATGGTGGAATCCGGCCTTTTGGAGTCTCACTTTTAATTGGTGGAACTGAAATAAAAAAAGGACCTTCATTATATCTAATCGAACCTAGTGGAATTTATTTCCAATATAAAGCAAAAGCAGTTGGTATGCATTCTGAAGACGCAGACAAAATGTTAGAAAAAGGATACAAAGAAAACATGGATAGAAAATCTGCAATCAAATTAGCTGTATCAATATTCAAAAAAGTGCTTGGCAAAGAATTTACTATGAATAGATTAGAAACTTCTGCAATTACAGTAAAAGGAACTGAAGAAATTGCATCAGAAGTATTAACTAAATATTAAATAGAATGGTATTACAACAAACATACGACAGAGAAAAAATACACCTTAACATTGCAAGGCTAAAGAAAGGTGGAGAAAACTTTGAAGTAATTCTCGATGATATTGACAAAGCACTAGAATTAAAATCTGGTGCAAATGTTGATATAAGAGATATAATGAATGGTGATTTGATTTTTAAGAATGCTCATAGTGCTGAAAAAGTTAATGAAACTGCTATGAAACAATGGCTTGGAACAGAAGACCATTTTGAAGCTGCAAAAACTATAATTAAAAATGGTGAAATACAACTAACTGCAGACCAACGAAAAAGACTGCTTGAGCAAAAAACTCAAAAGATTCTTAATTATATTCAGAGAAATGCATGTGATCCAAAAACAAAATTGCCAATACCTGCTCAGAGAATTGAGCTAGCTATGAAAGAAGCAAAAATTCATGTAGACCCTGCAGATAAAGTTGATTTTCAAATAGAAAAAATTGTATCAAAACTTCAGCCAGTTCTAGCAATGTCTTTTGAGCACATAAAACTAAGAGCTATTATTCCTGCTACACATGCAGGTAGAGCATATAGCTCAGTTAAAAGCAGATTCAAAGTAATTGCTGAAAAATGGCTAACAAATGGTTCAGTTCAAGTTGATTTAGATATTGTAGCTGGAGACCGTAATGACTTATTTTCATTACTTAACAAATTAACAAATGGAGAAGTTCAGATAGAGGAATTAAAATGATAAACACACAAGAAGAAGTAATCGCTCGGAGAAATGTAGAAAAAATTACAACACATATGGCAGTTTATCAATTAATATGTGAAGATGATGTGAGATATAATATCAACAATACCCTTCTAGAAAAAATAGTACGAACTAATGATAAGGAAGGAAGTATAGCACACTTTAGATTTAAAAAAGATGAAAATGGTATTGAAATAGCAACTAACGACTGGTCTGACGGAAAACCTGTTTACTTACCTTACAATTTAGTACCAAAAGTAAAATAATATTCAAAAGGAGAAATAAAAAATGACAGAAAAAAAAATAGAAAAGCTGTATGTATCTGATAGGGAAATTGTTATCCCTGGAGATGTATTAGCAGAAGGTATGAGTTATTTACCAAGTGGTAGAGCAATGCGCGAAGACAATAAAATAATTGCTACATCATTGGGATTAACCAATATAAAAGGACATGTAATAAAAATTATACCTCTAGCTGGAAGATATATTCCAAAAAGAGGTGACGCAGTAATTGGAAAGATTACTGGTATTGCAAGACATGGATGGCGTGTTGATATAAGATGCCCATTTGATGCAGATTTACCAATTAGTGAAGCATCACAAAGTTATATAGACACTAACAGATATCCGATGAGTAAATACTTTGATGTCGGTGATTATATATTTGCAAGTATTTTTGATATTTCAGAAAACAGATTTATAAAATTAAGCACAAAAAACAGACCATATCGTAAACTTCATAATGGAATTATTATAGAAGTTTCACCAACTAAAATTCCTAGAATAATTGGAAAACAAGGCAGTATGATTAAAATGCTGAAAGAAAATTCTGGATGCGACATATTAGTTGGACAAAATGGTTGGGTATGGATAAAAAACGATGACCCTGAAAAACAAATGCTTATGTCAAAAGCTATTCGAAAAATAGAGACAGAAAGCCACACTACAGGACTTACTGACAAAATCAAAAAAATGCTAAATACAAAAGGAGGCAAGAAATAAAATGGGAGGCAAATCAGACAAACCTTTAATTGTTAAAGGTAAAAGACTCGACGGTAGAACTGCTGAGGAATTAAGACCATTTAAAATCAAAGCAGGAATTATAAAACAAGCAGATGGTTCATGTGAACTTGAGTTTGGAGAAACAAAAGTAATTGCTGGTGTATATGGTCCTAAAAAGGTTCTTCCAAAGCATCTTGAAGAAAATACAAGAGCTTACTTAAAAGTAACTTACTCAATGATTCCTTTCTCAACATCAGAAAGAAATCGACCAGGACCAAGCAGAAGAAGTAAGGAAATATCTAAAGTTATTAAGGATGCATTAGCTCCTGCAATAAATTTAGAAAAATATCCTCAAACATGTATCGACATACATATAGAAATTACAAATGCAAACGCTGGAACAAGAACATCTGCAATAAATGCTGCAACAGTAGCACTTATTGACGCTGGAATTGAAATGCGTGATGTTGTATCCTCAATAGCTGCGGGAAAAGTAGAAGATCAAGTTATTTTAGACCTAATGCAAGATGAAGATAACTTTGGACAAGCAGACTTACCAATTGCAATGATGCCAAGAACTGGTGAAATAACATTAGTTCAAATGGATGGCGATATGACTACTAATGAAATCAAAAAAGCAATTGATATGTGTGAAAAAGCTTGTTTAAAAATTGCAAAAGTACAAAGAAAAGCAATTATTGACGAATACAAAAAAGACGAGGTAAAGAACAATGAATAATAAAGAAAACTCAAATTTGAAGGATTATTTATCCAAACTATTAAAAAAGAACATACGAGAAGATGGTAGAAAACTATTTGATTATCGTAAAATTAGTGTTGAGACAGGTATACTATCTCAAGCTAATGGCTCTGCAAGAGTAAAACTTGGAGATACTGAAGTTTTAGCTGGAGTAAAGATTGGTGCAGGAACACCTTATCCAGACGGTCCTGCAGACGGAACTTTAATGGTGAATAGCGAATTATCTCCTATCGCATCGGATAAATTTGACAGCGGACCACCAAGTCCTGCTTCTATAGAATTATCAAGAGTTATTGATAGAGCTATTAGAGAATCTGGAACAATTGATGTAAGCAAATTATGCATTAAATCTGGTGAAAAAGTTTGGATGGTATTTGTTGATGTATATCCAGTAAATGATGATGGTAACCTCTTTGATATTGGATTAATAGCTGCAATGGCTGCTTTAAAAAATGCAAGAATGCCTAAATACGATGAAAAAACAGAACAAGTAAACCATCGTGAGCTAACAAACAAGAAATTACCTATCAATGAAGAGCCAATAATGTGCACTTTTGGAAAGCTAAATAATGAAATATTTGTAGATTCAACTGAAAGAGAAGAATTGGTTATGGATTCAAGACTATCTATAGGTATAACAAAAAAAGGTAATATCTGTGCAATGCAAAAAGGTGGAGAAGGAACAATCACTTCAGCAGAAATGATGGATATGATTAAAAAAGCACAAGAATTAAGCAAGGACTTACGAAAGAATTTGTAAGTCTTAGTTTAACATAAACCTTTTAAATACAAAAACAGGGTAACTAAAATGGAATACACGAAGTATGAAAAAGCAAGAATTATTGGTGCTAGAGCACTACAACTAGCTATGGGTGCACCATTATTAATAAAAAATACTTCAGCTAACATAGATACTGTTCAAATGGCAGGCATAGAATTCAAAAAAGGAGTGCTACCAATCACTGTAAAAAGGCCAAAACCAGTGAAATTAAACATTAAGATATAAAATGGAAACTGATAATCTCGTTGAAATTGACAAATATTTATCTGCAGGAGTTCACATTGGAACTAAGATAAAAACAAAGAGCATGGCTCCATTTATCTACAAAGTAAATCCTGCTGGATTAACTATTATGAATGTTCAAAAGATTGACGAGCGAATCAAAATTGCTGGAAAATTCTTATCAAAATATAACCCAAAAGATATTCTTGTAATTGGAAGACGAGAAAACAGTTGGAAAGCAGTTAAACAATTTTCTAAAATAATTGGTGCAAAATATTTCACAGGTAGATATCCTGCAGGTATTTTAACAAATCCTAATCTTGAAACTTTTATTGAACCAAAAGTTATACTTATTACAGATCCATGGCCAGACAAAAACGCAATTAATGATGCTGTAAAAATCGGTGTTCCAATAGTTGCACTTTGTGATTCAAACAACACAACTAGAGCAGTTGATATTATTATTCCTTGTAATAACAAGGGCGCTAAATCACTTGGATTAATTTACTGGATATTAGCAAACGAATATTTACACAATCGTGGAGATCTTCCAAAAACAAAAGATATTTCTGTTCCAGTTGAAGACTTTGTAGAATAAGAATAATTTTTAAGGATTATCTAAATCTTTTTATTTCTTTCTCACGTAGTTATACATGGCAGAAGTTAAAGTATTAGTTGAAGGATATGCAAAAGAGATTAATGGCAAAGAATGTGCTTCATCAACCTGCACACTAATTATTGATGGAAAGACAAAAGTTATTGTTGATCCAGGTATGGATAAGAAAAAATTACTTTCCGCATTAAAAAAAGAAAGTTTAACTCCCAAAGATATTGACTATGTTATTCTATCACACACACATCCAGATCATATGCTATTAACTGCAATTTTTGATAACGCACTAATTCTTGATGATGGTGCAACATATTCTTTTGATGCTAAAATCAGTGAACATAACGGCAATGTCCCTGGAACAGATATTAAAATAATGCCAACACCCGGACATGATCAATTCCACTGTGCAACAATAGTTAAAACAGACAAAGGAATTATTGTAATTGCAGCAGATGTATTTTGGTGGTTGGATAAAGATGAACAAAAAACTGATAGAAAAAGTCTTCTTGAACACAAAGATCCTTATGTAAAAGATCAGAAAGCACTTTTGGAAAGTAGAAAGAAAATTTTAGATGTGGCTGATTGGATAATACCTGGACATGGAAAGATGTTCAGAGTTAAAAAATGATAACTAATGAAACTAAAGCCAAAGTTCTAGCAAAAGAGATTATATTATGTGATAATATATGGTCATCTATGCGGGGATTAATGCTAAGAGAGAAACTAAAAAAAGGTGAAGCGCTGTTGATTGACTTACATAAAGACAAAAATGCTAGCATTCATATGTTTCTTGTTGGATTTCCAATTGATGTAATCTGGCTCAATTCTGAAAAACTTGTTGTTGACACTGCAGAAGATGTGAAACCAAATACAATAACAAATCCATCTAAATTTGCAAGATATATTATAGAACTACCAAAAGGAACTCTCAAAGAAAAGCCAGTTTCATTCAGAGACCGATTCTCTTTTGATTGAATCAAATACTTTTTCTAATCTTTTCATAAGTCCTTCTAACTTATCTTGATGTATACAGCCTTGTTTTACGAGAACATCAAGAACATTATGAACTGCTTCTCTCCTTTTTTTCTCATAATCTTCTCGCACCATTTTCAAGATTTCAAGTTTCAGAGGCGCACCACAAAAATAACAATAATTACTATCATCTAAAGACTTTGATTTGCATCTTTGGCATATAACCATAGCAATAGAACTATCAATTGTTTAAAAATATGATTATACTAAAATTTATATAGTCCGAACAATACTATAATTATGGTAGCATTTGAAGGGCTAGAAGGCACTTTGCTTATTATTAAGATATGTGTATCTCTTTACACCTTAATATACAGCTATGACGTTCTATTTCTTCATCGGCGATACAAAGCATTAGGTCAAGTAATGACTAAATATGTAGGCACACTTACCATGGGTATATTCCTAACGGTTTTTGCTTTTGCAATGAGTTCATTTGGAAAGCTTTATCCGTTTTCAGATATTATCCAAATAAGTGGTATATTTATGTTAGGAACATATTTTAGAAGATGTCTACATGAGTTCTTTACTAAACCTACGCACATACAAAGGTAGTGCAGTGTATGCTTTTTAAACCCACATACCAAAGATTAAAATGAAAAAACAAAATAATAATAAAATTAAGGTCCACTGTTTAGGTGGATTTAGAGAAGTAGGAAGAAACGCAGTTTTATTTGAAGGTAAAACTGAAAAAATCCTATTTGAATACGGTTTTAAGATCGAAGGGAGTATGGCTCCATTACCTCTTAAAATTAAACCAGATGCAATGTTCTTATCACATGGTCATTTAGACCATCTTGGCTCAATTCCAATTTTATACAAAAAATGGAACTTTCCAATTTATGGAACAGCACCTACAAGAGATGATGCTGAAATGCTTCTGCGAGATAGTTTGAAAATTGCAAAAATTAACAAAACTCCTCGAGAATTTGGTCCTGCAGATAGTAGAAAAATGTTAAACAATTGGCACAATGTCAAATACAATCAAAAAATAAAAATTGGAAAATCAACTGTTGAAGTTTATGATGCAGGACATGTTCCTGGCTCTGCAATGTTTGTTTTGAATATGGATGGCAAACGAATTCTTTATACAGGAGATTTCAAACTTGACGCAACAAGAACTGTTGATGGTGCAAAAATTGATTTGAAAAATATTGATGCTATTTTTATGGAAACAACATATTCTGCACGAGATCAAATTCAGAGAAGTGTTGCAGAAAAAGAACTTGGAAAAATAATACATCAAACTGTTTCAAAAGATGGAATTGCAGTTTTGCCAACATTTGCATTAAGAGCTTCAGAAATTATAATGGTTCTAAACAAATTGAAAATTAAAGTTCCAATTTATCTAGATGGAATGGCAAGAGCTGCAACAGACATTGCTCTGAAACACCCACGCTTTTTGCGAAACTCAATCGAACTTAGAAAATCTTTAACTGCAGTTCACAAAATTAGAATGCACACAGAAAGAACAAGTATACTTAACAAACCTTGTGTAATTGTAACAACTGGTGGTTGCATGGATGGTGGACCAATTGTTCATTATCTAAAACATCTTTATGCAAGAAAAGATTGTGCACTAGTTTTAACAGGATTTCAGATTCCAAAAACAGCTGGAAGATATCTTGTTGATACAGGTAGATATGTAACAGATGAACTTGACTTAAAACTTGGAATGCAACTTTTTCAACTTAGTTTCTCAGGTCACGCAGGCAGAAGTGAACTACTTCGGTTTGTAAAAAATATCCGACCAAAGAAAGTTGTTTGTATGCATGGAGACCAATGTCATAGATTTGCAACAGAATTAAAAAGTCGTTTCAGCATCGAAGGTCTTGCTCCTAAACCTGGAGAAATTATCGAAATATAATCATGCAACAAGAAATAATCTTGTTTATCATTGGAGTAATTGGATTATGGTTAGGTGCAGGTATAACAATTAATGGTGCAGTAGAGATTGCTAAGAAATTTAAAATATCTTATCTTTTTGTTGGACTTACAATTTTATCAATTGGAACTTCACTTCCAGAGATTTTTACACATATTGCATCTAGTTGGAAAATTCTAAATGGTATTGAAGCATCAGGTGTTGCAGTTGGAACTAACATTGGCTCAAACATTATTCAGATTACATTAATTATGGGTATGCTTGGTTTGTTTGCAGTTATTAAATCATCAAAACAAATTCAAAAGCGTGATGGACTAATTATGCTTGGTTCAATTGCATTACTTTGGTTATTTGGATTAAATGGAGTAATATCACAAATAGAAGGACTTGCACTTGCAACACTTTATGTAATTTATATTTACTGGATTTCAAGAAGTGAGAAATCAATTAAAGAATTAATTGATCCACATCATAAGCCACTTAGTAAGAAAAAAGAACGACATATTTTCATAGATATAGGACATGTTTTATTTGGTTTAGCGTTACTTGGCGTTGCATCAATGTGGGTTGTTGACAACACACTTTTCTTTGCAAATCATTTTGGAATTGAACAAACATTTTTTGGACTTGTTGTAATTGGAGTTAGTACGGCCTTGCCAGAACTAACAACTGCAGTTCGTGGAGTTATGAAAGGAGCAAAACAAATGTCTCTCGGAGTTTTAATTGGTTCGAATATTACAAATCCTATGCTAGCTCTTGGAATTGGAGCAGCAATCTCTGGCTACAAAGTTAGCCAATCAATTCAGTGGTTTGACATACCGTTCTGGTTCTTTATCTCTGCACTCGCATTATTATTCTTCCATAGAACAAAGAGATTAGAAAAATGGGAAGCTGCAGTTTTAGTAATTTCATACATTGCATATGTTGCATATAAAATCTATGGAGTTATTTAAGGCCAAGGATATGGGACTAATTTAGAAATTTTAATGATTTTATATTGATTGTTTTTATCAGCTACAACTATTCCAATATCAATACCTGAACGTTTACTGTGCTCCCAGATAAGTTGTCTACACATAGAACAAGGAATTACAGGATGTTTATCTTTACCAACTGCTGCCATCGCAACAACTTCATGTTCGCCATGATCAGCAGCATGAGCTAATGCTGCCTGCTCTGCATGTAATGTAAGTGAATAACTATCTGAAAAATAACGACCTGAACTATACACATTACCATTTTTAGTTAGAACTACGCAACTAAAAAGCGGTCCTTTAGTGGGCACGTTACACTTTTTCAGAGCATTAATAGCTTCTTTAACTAACTCATCGTATTTAGTCATTATATATTAAAATCTTATTTCTTTAAAACTTTGTGATGGAAATAAATCTTTCCTAAGATTTTGTTTTTCTTGCAGTAAGTTGCGATCTCTTTCTCAACCTCGTGCCAGTAAGGATTTTCTTTTGAATAAATATCTTGGTATTTCTTAACTAATTTTGGATCATGGCTCTTCAGAAAATTTAAAATATTTCCGCGAATAGATGGATAAAGATTAAGATTCTCAAACCAATACTCATCAACAAAGTTTTTTGTTTTGCTTATAATTGCTTTCCAATCAGTGATTTCTGGCAAGATAGGTGAAATAAAACAATAGGTTTTCAAACTTGCTTTTTTCATTTTCTTTAGTGCTACAATTCTTCGTTGTGGAGATGAACCAATTGGTTCAATTTTCTTCTGAACATTCTCATCTAAAGTTGATATAGATATACCTACAATTATTTTCTTAAATTGCTTAAACAAATCAATATCTCTTACAATTAAATCAGACTTTGATTGAATTGTAATATTTGGTTGAAAAGGAATTAATTTCTCAAGAACCTGGCGAGTTAGCTTATAGCGAGCTTCTGGAGGGTGATATGGATCAGTAGTTGAAGAAAAGTAGACTTCTTTACCTCGGAATTTTTCACCATTTTTTACTAAATCAGGAGCATTAATCTTTGCATCTACAAACTTGCCCCATTCTTCTTTGTGACCTGTAAACCGCTTCATAAATCTAGCATAGCAGTATATACAACCATGCATACAACCAATATAGGGATTTACAACATAATCTGCACTAAGCCCGCTCTTCACTAATATTGATTTAGATTGTATTTCTTTAATTTTCATGTTAAATATCGTAAAAATGCTTTCAAATCAGAAGGGTTTCTTAGTCCATATTCGTCTTCTGCAAATGTAGCTATCTGGACAGGGACTTTGAATTTCTTGCAGATTTTTATATTTTGTTTAATTCGACCTAGCAAAAGGTCTCGCTTTTTGCCTTCAACTTTCAGAATGTGAGAAAAGTCTACCAAGTAAGTTTTTCCAGTGTCCCTAGCTAACTTTGCTAAAACTTGATTAAAATTGCTTCTGCGGTAGTGTGTATGGTTTCGACCAGTAGAAGTCTCGATGTTAGTGAAGTATTTGACCCATTTAGCTTCCATTATCAACCGAATTGTTGTCTCATCTGTTGAACTAGCCACTACAAACCGTGCTTGTTTGGCCTTTTTTCTGACTGAATCAAGCTCTTTTGGCTTAGATGCAAGAATAAACATACCTTCGCCAGGATTTGGCTTTTCATATGCAAACATAATATCTGCACCTAATTCTTTAGCTCTAGCTAACAGTTTTTTCTCATTTTTCTTAGGTAGAACTATATCTTGCATTAAATACGTAGAAATAATAATTTAAAAAGGTTCTAGATATGATTAATTAATTCAGAATTTTCTCGGATATAATCAATTAATTCTGTCTTCTTATATGATAAGAATACTAAATAACTATTCTGTTGAATATGCGAACCTGCTGGTTCAATTGCAATATTATTAAAATCTTTATCTGGATACGCCTCTTGGACTAAATCTTTAAACATGCAACATTCTATTCCCATATTTGGACCTAACTGTGCAGTTGCTGCCTTTGGAGAACGACCCATACCAATTGCCCAACTCCATCTATGAAGCACTAAACTATTTGTAGAATCACCTTGCTTATCTCTGATATCATTTTTTATTTTCCATGGAGCTATAGCCAACGTATCTGATTTAGATAAATAACTATGTAATGATTTAGTAAATAATGCCGTGCGCTTGTCTTCATTTGCATAGCCCTCAGCACATTCTTTAAATAACTCTAAATCATAAGGAAATTCTATTTGGAAATTTAATCGCTGTGGCTTTTTTGTCATAAAATATATAATAAAATAAGTTTAAAAGATATTTGATTGTACTTAAAAAGGTTCTAAAATTCTATAAGTCAGCAAGAGTAGAGCCATTTCTAACAAGTTCTACTACTTCTTGCTCGTTAGAAGGTAAAAATGCTAAATAAGCATTGTATGTAACGTGCTTATTTTTTGGTGTGATATTGATGTCACTAAAATCTTCGTCAGGATGTATTTCTTTTAGTATGTCTTTAAGCATACGACATTCAACTTTCAATCCAAGACCCCAATTCTCAAGCGCTTTTTTTGCAGAAACTAAAGTTATTGAACTACTCCATTTACGAAGCGCCTTTCCAATTAAACTATCATTATAATGCCCGAGATAGCCCTCAGACCCTTCAACACATGCAATCCGATGTATATCTTTAGCTACTGCAGAAGGTGTCATAACAATAAAACTCGACTTAACTAAATAATCATACAATGTTCGAGAAAACATTTCATTATTTGCACGTATATCAACATAAGGTTCAGCACACGCTTTTAGTAATTCAAAATCATAAGGAAAGTCTACCTGCATAGTTATTATTTTAGATTTTCCCATAGTAATAGTAAATAAAAAAAGTTAAAAGAGTTATCTTATGCCTCTGGATTTCTTTCCAGCAGATGTAAGTCCCCTATAAACCCTTCCAGTAGATGGTTTCTTACAAAGGAAATTCAGCTTACGGTCGCTAAATATACGTGCGTGGTTTGGGTCAACCATAATTATTTCATAAAATTCGCTCTTTGAATCATCTCCAACCCAATATGAATTTAAAACTTCAAGATTTGGATATTTTCTAGCAGACCGTTCTTCAGCAATCCGTTGCTTGCTTTTTGCAACAGGAAGGTTAAGCATAACATGTCTTTTTGGTCTTCTAGCGTGATTTACAACAGGTTTTTTTGCAGTTCCCTTCTTAACTCTGGCTCTAACTACAATTATACCTTGTTTTGCTTTATAGCCCAATCTTCGTGCTCTATCAAGTCGAGTAGGTTTAGCAATTCTAACAACTGCAGAGTCTTTTCTCCAGTCTATTAGGTGCTCCTTATACTCTTTCTTCATATTTTTGAGCGGGTTTTTCCATAAATTTTGTATTTGTTTATACATTGTACTTCCTATTCATATTCCCTTTTTATAAATGTTCTTTGGGATTGCCGACGAATTTTAAATTCGCGGAACCGCAAATCTTCGATTTGTCGGTGTAAAACCTTTCTAAGAAAGGGATTACGTATATAGTGGGGTATAATAACCATTAAAAAGCTTTTTGGTGTAGCATATTCAGAAAAGGAGGCTTTTGCTCATAAGGACAGGAGTGCGTTAAGGTTATATAACGCACGACTCCGATTGTTGCGAAAGCAAAAGAAAAAATGGCAAATAAAATAAATGCTGGAAAATATTTGAAAATTGTGCTAGGGTTACTCATAATCGTTGCAGGACTATATAGCTATACATTCACATGTATTGGTGGATATCCTTGGTATTGGGATTTAATTCGCCTAATTAAGGGTGGATTTGGAATAGGTATAATGTTTATAGGATTATTAGTAGCAGCAATCGGTGCAACTGATTAAAAAACATCTTATTTTTTATTTTTTATAATTTTACTTATTTTCGTTTGATTTTAAAGCCGTAAGCAGATAAATCATTATGTTTAAAAGAAGGCTTTCTCTTTCTACGTCTGCTAGAATTAAAATTTAGTTTAGGTATATTTATTTTCTGTCTTTTGCTAAAGTTGAGTTTTGGTCTGCTAAAACTTGATTTATTAAATCTTGGTTTTGGTCGATGGTAACTTTTAGAGCTTCCACCAAACTTTCCTTGCTTTCCAAGTAGATAAATCACTGCTACTGCAATTACTAAAATAATTACTACAATATACCATCCAGTCTTTCCAGATACGTTAATATTTTCAAATTTCTTTGAAATTGCTGCTCCAAAGTCTGCTGTTGGAGTATCATCCTCGTCATCATTGTCAGTAGTTGTTGTGGTTGTGTCATCATCATCTGTTGTGGTAGTATCTTCTTCTTCATCATCTGTTGTGGTATTAAGGGCGCCTCCGCCTCCTCCACCGCCTCCGCCTCCTCCGCCGGAGCCAGAGCTAGAATCATCATCTCCACTACTAACTGTTGGATTCTGCGCTACAATATAAGAAAATAATTCTGCTGTTGGGTCAGTTATTATCCAAGTAGTGGTATCTGCATCAGTATCATAAGTTCTATTTGCATAAATTGTTATGTTTGTGCAATTAACAAACGCACCACTAGCAATTGCTTCACAATCCCATAAATCTTCATCACTTCCAGGCATTTCAAAAGTTACATTATCTGGAGCGCCATTTGTGAATATACCATCATTACCTGCCCATGCACTATCATTCATCCACAGATAATCTTCTGTTGAACCTGAAGACTGTCCTGTTGCTGTTCCAATATCCATATCAAGATTATCTATTGCTTGGGAAGCTGAAGTATCAATACCACCAATCTCTACACCCATAATATTTCCTCCAGAAGTAGTCTGATTTTGAGAAATATCAATTTCAGGTGTATCTTCAGGATTAAGTGATTCTCCTAAACTTGAATTACTACTACCTGCTGTAGAACATGCAGAACCTTGTGCATTAAATCCAGAACCTGTATCAACTAACCAAGACTGGTCAGAATCAGGGTCAGTAAACTTCATAGTTTTTCTTCCCGCAGTTGCTTTTGTTGTAAAGTTCAAACAACCTGTTTTTGCACAGTTTCCAGATATGTCACAGACTTCAAGCTTGTAATAATAACTTGTCGAATTATTTAATCCATATTCAAGTGCATCTGTATGTGTTAAATTATTAATCTCTGCTGTGTGTTTGAAATTGTATTTTGTTCTGTTTGCATTATTATCATTCCAAATACCTCTATCTCTAATTGTTGAATTTAATACACTACATGAGCTATCTGTAAAGTAGAAATACAGTGTTCCATTTGAACGTTCATCTGTTGAATATTGTATATCAGCACTATATTGATGCTCAAGCTCTTTTTGTTTTTTAATTGTAGGTGCTGTATGGTCTGTTGAATCTTCTTCAAGAGTTCCAGAACAAACAACCTCATCTATACAAGCAGAATCTGCACAATTTGTAAATCCATTCATATCATCATCTTGTGGTGTATTACAATCCTCAATTGATTTAAATCCTCTATCTTCATCAAGATATATGCTCTTACAATCTGGGTCTTCAAATGCATAAAATCCATCATTATCTAAATCAATTTTTCCAATTGAATTACAATCTTCTAATCTAAAATCAACTTTTCCAGGTGAATAATACCCTGGTCCCACTGTATCTTCTGGGCTAGTTGCAGTTGTATTTTCACCAGCAGTTACTGCATAAATCCTCATATCATTAGATGGAATATATAAACTTGGGAAATTCATCAAATCTGTTTTCTTTACAGTTGCCATCATACCTTGCAATTCACCACACATTTTCTTTGTATGTGCTTCTAACCTAATACTAGCTGCTGTCCAATTACTATTTACACATCTTTTTGCAGTAAGAGTTTCTTGAAGGCCATCATTAGACCATTGCCATTCTGCAATTAATTTAAATTCAAAACCAGCATTTGCACCATTATCTGAATTACAATTATTTGTTTCATCTCCATCCGTATCTAAATACCAATATCCTTTTGTTGCTTGACGTCCTGAACCATCACTTCCATCCCATAAAGTTTCACCATTACATGCAGCAGCATAAGTCATACCTCTTAATTCAATACCAATTCCATAATCATCATCCATTTCTTTAATTCCGAGCATACAAGCATCAACCCATTCATTTAGACCTGTTTCTGAGCAATTATCTGAAGAAAGCATTTGTGGCATTCCGCTTTCCATATCTTTAAATGTATTATGAGAACCAACTCCTTCACACCATCCACCTTGTTCCATTGTTGATAAAAGACCTGTATCATTTGCAGTTCCATCTACTGTTCCTGCACCCGTTCCACCCCATTCGCAGAACTGTGTATTTAATGATGTATTAATTGCTTCACAAGCTGTAACATTAGTTATAGTTTCATTAAAACAAGTAGGTACACATATTTGCATATTATCATTATATGAATCAACTTTAATTTCGCAATATGGGTCTGCATCACAAGAAGTCGCATCTATATCTGGTTGGAATGTAGTTGAATTCCATGGCGCATATGCAGGTCCGCAATGTTCTCCTAAAGAAGAGCACCAAGACCAACTACCTTCTGAAACCCATACACAAGCATCTCCATCAGTAGCATCTGCTGAAAACGTTCCATTTTGATATGAAGTATTACAAGCACTTACATTGTTAAAATCCTGACAATTAATTTCTCTCTTAGCCTCACACTGATGCATAAAGAATCCACCCATTCCTGGCCCAGCATCATGTCCAATCATCATCTGATCAAACCAAGCACATCCAGGTTGTTCACCACATTCAGTGCTATTATCATCATAAGCAGCACAATCACCACCCGATACTGCACCTGTTACCGTTGTATTTGGTTCACACCATCCAGCACCCCATTCACATAAGCCGCCCGTCACAGCAGCATCACAAGAAGCTTGTGTTTCATAAACATTTGATCCATTAGAATACTTTGCAAAACATTTTGGTTCACACACTCCATTACCACTCCAAGGATCTGCAACCCAACTACACCAAGAATTACCTTCACAATCTGCCTGCCCTCTTTGAAGTGTCTCATTCCAACGACATGAGAACATACCATAATCACACCATCCACCTTGAGGACTATATTGGTCAGCATTCCATACACAATAACTTCCATTAACTGCTTCGCAACCAGTTTGAGTTGATTTTGAAAAACAATCATCTGATTTCGTGAAATTTATCTCGCAGAAACTTTCTGAAAACCATTTACAATTTGCTTCATCTGCACATCCTGTTTGATTTGTATCATATGTCCAGCAACTTTCACCTTTCATTCCACATCGTTCTATTTGTGTCCACGGGTCTTGGAACCATGTACAATTTCCATCATCAGTACAAGTTGTTGTATCTAAATACTTCCAACAATTAGCCATTTCTCCGCCACCGCAGAATGGATCAAATATACAATTTGGATCATCACAATCACTTAAACCATTATTATCATTATCACTACCATCAAAACAAATTTCTGCATCAAAATTAGTTGGCTTACACATTCCATCATATTCATCCCACTTACAAGTTCCTTGTGCACCACCACCATCCATATTACAATCTGTTTTATCATAACAGAAGAAACAATCATCTAAACAACCTTTTGCACTTATTTCAAGGCAATTTTCCGTAGAATTATCCCACTTACACCCACCTGTACTAGCATCACAAGCTTCTTCCGGAGTAAATTCTCCACCTGAGTAAAATTCGCAAGATGGACAGAAATTATCACAGTTACCATGTAGTTCTATTTCAGAAGGTATATCACAATATCCATTTTGTACAAAACCATCATCAACTACCCATAAACAATATCCTTTCTTTGAAGCACGACAATCTGTTTGATTATTACATGCCCAACAAGAAGAATCACAACCATACAAAGATTCTCCTGTTGGCATCTCACACCAAGAATGTGCTTCTGGACAATCTGCTGTTCCACAAATACTTTCGGTTTTCCAAATTCCACCTAAGAATTCGCAATTTTTCTTTGTTTTAATTTCATCAACATCTGTAGCCATATCTCCTTTAAATCCACATTGGCTAGATGTATTATCCCATTTACAAGGCATATACCATGGATCACTAGAAATTTGCTCACAAAGAGTTGGACTATCTATTGCATTATAATCCATACAATGAGATGCACCTTCTGGAGTTTCAGACATCTGATCCCAACAAGTTGTATCATAAGTTGTGTTACATGTTGAACCTTGCCATTTACAACATGTTGAAAGCATAGGTATTGCTTCGCAAAGAGTTTGATTAGTTACATTATTTACCATATAACTTGTAATGTTTTCACAAGAGATTGTAGTAGAACTAATAGTATCATTACAATCTGCAGTGCTATTATCATAAATACAACCTCTTACAGCATCACATTCCTTTTGCTGATTATCAAATATCCAACACCCTGGATTTTCTAATTCAATTAAATCTTTTAATTCACAATCTGTTCCATTCCATTTACCCCAACCAGATGAAATACAAGTACCTTCTGTGGTAAAATCGCCTATACCTTTTGCAGATTCATAACAAAAACCCGTCATATTCTGCCACATACAATTTGCAGTATTACAATCTGCTTCATTTCCACCAGACCATGAATCATAATTCTGACAACCATATCCACCCATACACCAGCCACCTGCAGTTTGATCCCATGTACAAGTCATATTATAAGCATTACTTTCGCAAGCAGATTGATTTGTATTATCGTAATTCCAGCAAGACCGTTTTTCGCACCAACCCCAGTCCCAACCAGCGTCAGTTGAAGTTGTCCAATTACAATCTGCTGAAATATCACATTCACTTTCAGTCCAATGAGATGCGCAAGTTTGCTCATAACAAGTTCCATACATTGCATCCCATGTGCAATTATTAGCAAGGCACGTATCATTTGTATAAGCATCCCAACATTTTACACCACCTTCTTCACACCAACCACTAGAACTTTGGGTCCATTCACAATCAACAGTTGAATCTCCATCGGTGTCTGCTGCAGAACAACTATCATTAGTTGAATAATCCCAGCAACCTCTTTCTACACAGCCACCAGAGCCCCACCAGGATTCCCATTTACATTTTGAACTAAATGTATCATTTGTACAATCAGTTTGATCTAAATCATAGCAATTTTCAGTTGAAAGAACATCACACTGGCCCCAACCACTACTCCAAGTACATCCTTTAGCATCACAAGTGCTTTCGCTATCATAACCCCAGCAGTTTTCTTCATAACACCAGCTTGAAGTGTTATCCCAATAACATTCTCCAGAAGTACTTGCTATACAATTAGCCTCACCATTATAACTACCACAAGATTTACTCTGACAATTTTGCCAATACTCACTCCATTCACAATCTAAACCATATGTAACGGAATCAGTTTCACAAGCAGATTGACTTGCATCAAATTGAGTATCCCAACAACCATATTCATAACAATGATCTCCAGAATCCCACCAGCACGAAAGTGCTGTTGATGTGCAAGCAGAATAAGTTAATAAATCTTCGCATCCTGTAGAACCCATACAACTTGGATTTTTCCAATAACAGCTTGTTGATGCATTACATAATGTTTCATCTGAGTTATAATTCCAGCAACCTTCATATAAACATGAATTATCATTAGTTCCATTCAAACCACTATCACTCCAAAAACAACCAACACTTGTATTACATCCAGTTTCATTAGTTATATCTGGGCAACCTGGACTAGAACACTGACCTTGAGCTTTCCACTCACAACCCGTTGATACATTATCTGCATTACTTGAACAAGTTGTAGTATTATAATAATAGGAACAACCTTTTTCATAACAATAATTATTATCTCCATTCCATATACAATCACCCGATGGGTCTGTTTCACAACCACTTGTGGTATTATTACTAAAATATGACCAGCAACCTTTTACAGAACAATCTCCCTCAGTTGCTCCAGAACCCCAACTATTCCATATACATCCTGTTTGTGCTTCACAAGAAGTGTCATTAGTATTAGATCAGCAATTTGTGCTTAATTGACTACAATAAGTATTTACATTCCATGAACATGAAGAATCTAATTCACAATTACTTTTACCATAATAATCTGAACAACCTGGTTTGTTACAATAATCTCCAGAATCCCACCAGCAACCTAAATAAGAACCTGTACAATCAGAACTTGCTGAAAAATCAGAACATCCTGAAGGACCTTGACAAGATGTATTTTTCCATTGACAACCAACACTTGCATCATAACAACCTGACTCATTATTATAATTCTGACAATTAGCGGATTCCTGACACCATCCTGTACTCCAGCCCATATCTGAATCAGTTTTCCAGAAACAACCATCTGTGCTTGCAGAAGTACAGTCTGCTTGGATTTTAATATCCCAGCAACCTTTACTCATACACCAAGAGCCCCAATCATCCCACCAACAGTCATCTGCACTACCATCACTATCAGTATCAACTGCTTCGCAAGTTAATTGGTTTGTCTCATCATAATCCCAGCAATTATCTGCCGAAACTATTGTGAATAAAAATATAGCAGTAAATATAGAGAAGATAGCTAAGGCCACTACTTTTGGTTGAAATTTCAATGCTCTCACACACGCTCACAAAGTTTTAATCTAAAAATACTCTTTTATATTATATATCACTTATTGAACACTCAAAAGTAATTACTTCTTTTTAGCTGGAGATAAAGTAAAATTTCCAAAATTAATCTTAAATCCTTTCTTTTTATGATTATTATTAAGTAATCCAAAACATACTGCACAGACAATTCCAATAACAACTATTGAACTAGCTGTTTTCTGATTACCACTAAGAGCACTAAAATCAAATTCACCTAAACCTGCGCCAAATGCTCCAAGAGGATAATCTGAAGTATTTTCATCTGTTGTTTCTTCAGTTGAAACAGTTTCATCGGTTGTTTCTTCAGAACTAGTTTCAGCTTCAACTTCTTCCTCAGTTGTTGTATTTTCTTCTACTGTTTCTTCAGTAGTGGTTTCTTCTTCATCTTCATCAAAGGTGCCACCTGAGCTACCTCCTCCACCTCCACTGCCTTCATCATCATCGTCATCATCTTCATCATCTCCAGAAGTGCAACTATCTGCAACAGCAACTACAAAATCCGAAGGAACAGATGTAGTTCCATCTGAAGCAGTTACATTAATTGTATAATTTCCTGAAGTTAAGCAACTAAAATCTCCCTCAATAAGTCCTACAGAAGAAATAGTAAAATCAGATAAACTAATACTCATTGTATAAGACAAAGTATCTTCATCATAATTATTAATATATGTAGAAACATCATAAGACCAATCAGTTTCATCTGATGTAGTATTTGGTATTACAGACCATACTGGTGCAGAAACATCTGAAACAGTTAAATTCCAATTTTGTGTTGAACTTTGATTAAGTTCATCTGAAACATTCAAAGAAAGTGTGTGAATTCCAACAGATTGCAAACCCATAGTATAAATTAAATCTTCAGTTGTATTTATTTCAACATCATCTATTAACCAACTGTAACTTATATTATTATAAACATCTGAATCACTTACATTAACTAAAATAGTAAGAGTATCATTTTCAATAATTGTTATGTTTGCTAAAGTTGTAGAAACACCTGTTCCATTATTCCAAACCCAATCGTCAATTGTTGGTGCGCTATCAACAAAAAGAGTTAAAGTTGTATTAGCAATATTATTAATTGAATCATTTGCATAGAAAGTTAAATTATGCTCTCCTGCAGTCCAATTAACATCTACAAACCAATTTGTTGATGTATTATATGCATCATATACATTTACTGCAATACTATTATACCAAAAAGTATTAATTCCACTTATATCTGTTGCAGTAAAAGTTAATGTTGTGGTATTTGGTTCTAATACTGAACCATCTGCAATATTTTCAGAGTAAGTTAAATTTGGATATATGAAATAATTTGCTGCTGCAAGAATATTAATTCTTGGATAAGAAAGACCTGAACTAGCATCTGCAATTAAATCTCCTTGTTCTTTAAGTGCATCTTCAATTTGTTGTGTAGTTATGGTTACACCTTCAATAGTTGCAATTTGATTAAGAATTGCTGCAGCACCTGCAACATGTGGAGTAGCCATTGAAGTTCCACTCATCTGAGCATAATCACTATTTGTATAATATGTCGAATTTATAGTTACGCCCGGTGCTAATAAATCAAGAATTGAACCTCGATTATAATAAACTGTATCTGAATCATCAACTCCACCTACTGATGTAATATTTGAACCACAAGCAGGAGAACCAATACCTGTTGTATCTCCATCATTACCTGCTGCAGCAGAAACAAAAAGTCCTTGAGCAGCAGCACTATTAGATGCATTAACTACACCTCCATCTGAATAAGCATCACATGCAGAACTTGAAGTAAATATAATCTCACTTCCACCACTTACAAGACTTAAACTCATAGTAATAACTGAAATATTAAATTCAGTTGCATTATTTACACACCAATCAATACCTGCCAAAACTTGAGATGCGCCGGTGCTTCTATCTGCACCAAAAACTTTCATAGCAATTAAATTAGCATCTGGAGCAATACCTGTAATAGTTCCGTTTGCTGTAGCAATACCTGCAACATGACTTCCATGACCGTGGTCATCAACAGGGTCCATATCATTATTATAAATATCTTGCCCACCAACAACTTTACAACCATCACCTAAACAGCCACCTAAATCTGCGTGATTATAATTTATACCTGTATCAATTACACAAATTGTCTGTCCTGCTCCAGTTAAATCAACACCATTTAACTGTAATGCATGAACATCATCTGCACTAACTAATGGAACAGATGTATCTAAAGCAAGTTCATAAATATGATCATAAAGTATTTTCTCAACATTTTCATCTTGCTCAAGTTCTTCTAGTGCTTGTTCATTTACCTCTGCAGCAAAACCATTCATAACAGCAGAATATTCATAAGTTACATCAACAGCTTCTATTTCATTATCAAAAGTTTTCCAATCTGCATCTTTTATTTCAACAGACTGTTCATTAATATCAATGCCTGCATTTTCATCAAGAACAACAATTACACTAACTGTATCTTCTGTTTTAAATTCTTCAATAATTTCAGAATCAATTTTATCAGATAAATCATTAGAAGTAACTTGTGGAATAAGAATAATTAATACTGCCAAGATAATTAATAATTTTTTATTCAACCCACATCACCACACATTCATTATCATGACAGATACAACTTCCTTGTCCACAATCCATTGTTCCCGGTGCACATTCAGCAGTGCAAAACGCCTCTGAGTATCTTACGATAAAATCCCTATTTATGCAACTAGTTGGGTGGCAGTCTCCTTCAGGAACACAGTCAGCATCAGAAGAACAAATCAAATGTTCTGGAATATTTGAAACATCAACAGGTCTAAATGCAATTATAACGAAAACAAGCCCTATGGCACCGGCTACAGCTGCTATCACCTTGCTATCCATGTAATATAATATATTACTCAAATATAATAATTGTTGACTACTGTATATGGATTACTAATCCCTCTATTGTTTTCTCAACAAAACAGATTTTCTAATCATAAGATTATTAAAGGTTAATATTTAGATAATATATCCTTTTGCACATAAGGACAGGAGCGCATTAAGGTTACCGACAAATCGAAGATTTGCGGAACAGAGAATTTACGATTCTCTTGTATATAATGAGCGACTCCGAACGTTGCAAAGGCAAAAGAAAATGGTATTTAGTCTATCTGAGATAATTCAAATTGGAATAACTGTATTAGCAATTGGATTTATTTTCTCAGGTTATATTAAGAAACCAAAAACATATGATGATATTGAAAGCTATTTCAGTGGAGGCAGATTTAGCCATTTATTTAATTGGGAAGATTTTAAATTCTCAACAATGATTGTCGCGCCAGCAATTATTCTTCACGAATTTGGGCATAAATTTGTTGGTATGGCTTTAGGACACCATAGTTATTTTACTGCATGGCCTACAGGCTTAGGTCTTGGCGTAGTTATGCGATTAATTGGTTCAAGATTCTTATTATTTGCACCTGGCTTTGTAAATATAACTGGAAATGTAACTGCTTCAGAAATGGCCATAATTGCGTTTGCAGGTCCGCTTGTAAATTTAATTTTATTTGCAGCTAGCTGGGCAGCATTAGAATCTGGAAAATTCAGAAAGCATGCAAAAGCATTACACATCTCAAAAACAATTAATATGTGGTTATTCTTATTCAACATGATTCCATTTGGCCCTCTAGATGGCGCTAAAGTGCTACGTGGTATATTAGCACTTATTTAAAAAATATTAAGTAATCTCGATACCAACAAATCAGAGATTTGTGGTTCCACAAATTGTAAAACAATTTGTTGGTAAGAGATATTTTTGATCAAACTTTTCGCAAAAGTTTGTGATGGTGCTAAGGTATTAAGAGGAATTCTAGCAGTTATTTAAATCGTAACTTAAACTTACCATACTTGCCTTTTATTCGGAATCCGTAATCTTCTGAACTGACTGCCTCAGTTCACAAGGCTTTGCTCCTCAAAACTCAAAATATATTCGTCGCAAAATATAATATATTTACTTCCACATTAACTTAAACTTACCATACTTGCCTTTTATTCGGAATCCGTAATCTTCTAGAGATTTTTTAGAACCACCCATAGTGTTTTTTATTCTTTGTCTTATTGCTTTAACTCTTGGAATTCTAAACAAAACTGCTCTCAATATCTTTCTAAAAAGTCTAAGTCTTTTTCTAAGTAATAAATAAATTGCTGCGAGTATAACAGCGACTTTAATTGGACTATCATAATCTTCTGCTGCTCCAGTAAAAACTGCTGCTCCAGTTATTAGGTTTGCAAAAACACTTTCCTCTTCTTCAGGTTGTGTTTCTGATTCAGTTGGTTCTTCAGGAGTTTCTATCTCAGGCTCTATTGGTTGCTCTTCTATAATAATTTCATCTTCAATTGTATCACTGGGTTCAGCTTGGCTTTGCTCAGTTGTATCTGTTTCAATTTTAATTATTGCTTGATTTCCATTTACTTGATTTAATGTAACTTTAACATCATATAAACCATCAGCATCCAAATCAATCAAAATATATTCATCAATATTTATTGTTAGAATATTATCTGAGTTAGAAAAAGTTATTTTAATATAATTTTCTCCAACTTCAATTAATTCAAAAGAATATAATTTACTATCAAATTTAAATAATTCTTTTTCGCCATTTATTAAATTCCTAAATGTTTTTGAAGTTAAAATATTTGGAATTGAACTACCTCCACCTCCACCACCATTATTAGATGGAGGTGTTACTGGTTGTGATACTGGCTCATCCATAGTTGTAAAACTCCAGTCAATAATTTGAATTTTATCTTTACTGTCATCTAATGTTGCATACCATATATAATTTGTGCTATAAGAAAGTCCAGTCCATGTAAAACCTGCACTTGTTCCACTTGCTAAATCATCTAAATTTATAAGAACTGAATCATCGAATGCATCATAAAATGTTACATTAATTAAATCTCCCACATCATCATCATAAACATTAAAACTAATATCCACATTAAGTTCTGTATTTATTAAATTATTATCGGGCTGTCTTAAATCTAAATATGGTGCATTATTAGCTCCTGTTGTAAAATAAGAAGTATCACTCCTTCTTGAACCTTCATCATTAGTAGCTATAACATACCAAGAATAGGTTGTAGCTGAAGAAAGTCCAGTCCACTGATATTCAAGAGTTGACTCAACAGAAACATCATCTAATGTTGTTAATATTGTACCATCGCCAGAATAAAAAATCACATCAAGAACAGCATATTTATCATCAGAAACACTTGTTTGTAAAACAGGATTTAATGGTTGATTTATTGCTCCATCTAATGGACCAATAATATTTGGTTTATTTGGAATATCTCCACCGGGTGTTTGATCTAAAAAAAGTTCATAAAATATATTTGGCTGCGACCCACCTAATCCTGAACCAAAATTTACCCAATCAGAACCATCCCAACAAGTAAATGAATTCATATTTGATATATTAATTTTTAATCCTTCTGATAACAAACATATAGAAGGAACATTTGTTGTTTGTTCTCCATTATCTAATGTAATAGCATGCATCTCAGCATCTAACATAAACCAATCATATGTAACTTCAACCCAAGTACTACTCTGTCTCCAAATGTATCCTGTTGTGTGATTTTCATCGAAAAGAAGAGAACAATTACCTAACTCACCATTATAATGCCATGGATTAGAACATTGTGCATTTGATGGTTCATTTACTTCAACAGCTTGTGAATTAATAGATAAAAATACAAAAGTAAATATAAATACAACTACTAAACTACTTCTTAGTTTTATCATTACCACCACTAAACGCTTTCCTAAGAGCTTGCTTTATATATAATTTAGCACTCTTATTAAACATAAATAGTAGCACTACTACAATTATAAATACTGCTATAATGAAATATATATTTTGTAGTATAGATAAATCAGGTAATCCTGCAAATGCTCCTGTAATTGCAGCAAAAGAATTATCTTTATCTTCAATAACAGACTCTGTTTCTATTATTTCACCTATTGCTTTTTTCTCATCTTCAATAACTGATTCAGGTCTTAAAACTAATTTAAGTAAAATATTAGCTGTGCTACCAGAAACACTTTCCACATTTATACTTAACAAATAATCAGAATTTGCTTGTAAATCAACTTCTTTTGTTTCACCTGAAGACATACTAAAAATCGCATCTTCAGAATCTAAATTTAATTTAACAGTATTTCCAGATACACCATTAACTGTAACTATATGTTTTTCATCATCAAATTGGAAGGCCTTACCTCTATTAATACTAATTTGAAAAGATTGATATTCTTCAGTTAATACATTTGTAACAGTCGAGCTACCTCCACCGCCTCCGCCACCAGAACCTCCTCCAGAGTTATCTCCAGAAGAACCAGAATCACTTGTGGTAATTATAATAACACTTAAATCAAATGGAATATATGAACCTGAATTTGGAACTATATGTCTTCCAGTTTCAACTCCTGAAACATAAAAAATATACTCTTCTTCATTATTTGAAGGAACTTGAATAGAATATCTTGAATTAATTGTCTGAGTGTCTACATTTTCGTCTCCAATTTTAACTGAAACAACTGTTCCATCTTCAACAGCTTCTCCATTTACAGTAACAGTGCCATCAAACCGAACTGGAGTTGCTGGAGGTCCCTCTGCAATAGATATTGGAATAAGCAATACTAACATAATAAGGATTGTAAAAATACATTTAATTTTCATAGTAATAACAACTAAAAAGGGAATAAAAAGATTATGCAGGTCTAGTATATATATATGAAAATATAAAAAAGAAGCACCAAATAGGTGCTATAGTCAAAGGCATTAATATCCATACTAAAATGGCTTTGAGTAGATAGCAAATGTATATGAAAATTTCTCACATTTGCTATATTCAATTAAATTACTCTCGTGGATCATATCCTGGTGCGAAACTGCTATCCATATCAACATTTAGCCAATATCCATTGCCTGTATCCATGTTTTCTACACCAACTAATCCCATTTCTGGATAGTGTGTAAGCACTGTAATTGGGTCCCATAACAGAGTAACAAAGTAGTTTTCTACACTAGAAGTTGTATCAAGTCCACTCTTTGTATATCCGACCATGTTCCAGCTATCATATACAGGATAATCTGGAAGCAAATTACCTCCGCCAAGCATACCTGAATATCTTCCAGCTAATACTAACTCGCGTTCATTACGCATATCAATTAGATATCCTTTTCCATGGTCAAAAGTTGTTAATGTATTATCTACGCCACCATCTGGTGTCCAACTTAACCATTCGTCATTTGCTGCGTCGTAATACCAAATAATTATTACATCATCTTTGATATCATTAAATACAACATCCATACTTGGGTCAGGTAAAATAACTGGTGTTGAAACAAAGTTCCAATCATCAATTAAATCAATTTCTTCATTTGGATATGCTGTTCCAATTTCATACTGAACTTCTGTATTATAGTTTCCTGCTTTATCAAATGCAACAACTGCAAAGCAATAATCTCTTCCTTCATGTATTTTCTTAGTTGGACTTAATTCACTTACATCAATTTTATTTACATCATGAATACTTACAACATCTGCTAATTCTATAACACCATCTTCACCTATATCTGTAAAACATCGGCCATAATCACTATATTTCCATGCATATATTCTATAATAATCAACACCAACTGCATATTGACCAATCTCTGCAGGGTCATTTACTTCATCCCACATAAGTGTGACCGTATCTGGAGCTACAGCATCAAATACTTGCAAATCATCAACTTGCTCGGGGGAAATCATATCATTTGCTACTTTAACACAATCTGCATCACCACGGTTTGTTGCTTTATCTACACCTCTAATACATAATGTATTCAAATAATTAGTAAGCAATGTAAAGTCAAATCCTGCTACTTCAGTTTCATCTGTAAGATACCAAAAATCATTATTTGTCTTACGCTCATATTTCCAAAAATTATCTGGATCAACATCAGAACTTCCTAAAAATGGAATAATTAAGGCATCTGTTGTTCTAGTTATATAATAAATCTCTTCATTTGTTGGATCAATGTTAGGTTGCGTTGGTGCAATAAAATCAGTATGAACTTCTGGTTCATAAATAGAACCTTGATTTCCTGCATAATCTGTAACTAAAACTCTTACTCTAGTTTCTTGACCTTCAGTTCCATCTAAAAGTCTTGAAAAGCAATGCTCAAAAGTTCCAACTAAATCACCACAGCTTCCATCTCCATTATCTTCTGTTCCAGTATTTATATTAGTCATAACAGAATTGTGCCAATCTCCACTATGAACTCCAGCTTCCTCATGGTCTTGAAGTGAAACACCAATAATATACCCACTTACTTCATCAATATCAAAACCTGTGTAAACTGTATTACTTTCTGAATTTAAATAATCTGGACTTGCTTCAATACTATCTACAACAGGTAATGTATTATCATGTGAAAATGCATTTTCATATGTTTCTTCAAAGATATTTCCTGCTTTATCATCTACTGCAATTGTAACTGAACAATCTTCATTTAATCCCCATGCACCTACAACATAATCATATGTCCATAATAAATTACTAACCATGGTCATAGGATTATCTGTAACATCAGCATCAACACCTGTTGGACAATCAATTGTTATTTTAGGAGTGGTTTCAGCAATACCTGAAGCATCACTAAATTTTGCTGTAATTGTCATATTATCTCCATCCATAACAACTCGTCCAGCACCATTACTATCAGAGGTTCCTTCATTATTATCATCTGTATATTTTACATATACAATTTCAGGATTTGTCTTATCAAGAGTGATTAAATTACTAAATGGAATAAGAACAGAATTTCCTGCTTTATCCATAAGTCTAAATGAAACTTGATAAGTTCCTTCATTCATATTTGCTGGGAGTGGGTCTGTTGTATGTTCAAAAGGAGGATTATTAACTCTAACATCTTCTGCACCTGGCCATAATTGCTGTCCACCTGGATAAAATTTTACTCAGTAAATACCTGATAAATCATCTGTAGCACCAATAGTTACAAAATCAATCTTATCTCCAACTTTCATGTAAGTATCACCATCAAATAAGTCTAAAGCAGAATCACTTGTATGATATGGATTAACCGTATCAAACCAATATGGACCATAAATAATAAAGTTTCCAATATTACCTGCTGAATCTGTAGCAAAAACCCAGAAATAGTTTAACTGACCATCATCAAAATTACATGTGTGATCGCGAGCAGTTGCAGGTAGAATTGTACTACCTTCACCACTACAATAAGCAGTATATTTTACTATTTCAGCAGGACCATCATCACTTGCAGCACCCCATTGAAAAGTTACTTCAGGATTATTGCTCTCATCATAATGCCATTTATTTTCATCAGGGCCATCATGTGTAACCCATGGAACTCTATCTGGAGCAGAGTTATCTATTTTGAACATATTATTAGATTCATATAAAACCAATCCATCACCAATATTAGCTTCAAGCCAATATTCTCTTGTTTCATCCATAGATATTGTATCCCAATCATATTCCATATCATTTGCATCAACACTATCTATCAAACGACACATACTGCTAGCGGTATAATAACAGTAATATAACTCAATTTCTTCTCCACTATCACATTGTGGGTCAGACCAAGTTATTTCATAATCATCTCCGCTTATAATATCACCGTCTTCTGGTGTATTAATAGTTATATCGCCCGGACAATCTGCTACGGCTAAATTAAATCCTAAACTGACTACAAATAATGTAATCATTACTACAAATATTATTTTTGCTATTTTCATCATTATACTCCAATACGAATGTTACTAATGAAAAGCGATAAACAATATATAAGAATTTATTAGTTACAATCTCGAAATTGCAAACTCGAGATTCGAAAATCGAAATTCGAAAATCTAGATTAAAACCTAGAAATTCCATTACAGAAATACTTATATTCAGAACCTAGACTTCCGATGAAAAACTAAAACTTCAGAGCTTTGTGTAAGTTAGCAATCTTAATTCTTTTTTGTTTCATTGTATCTCTTTCTCTAACTGTAACAGTATCATCTTCAAGACTTTGATGGTCAATAGTTATACAATACAAACATCCAATCTCATCCATTCTTCGATAGCGCTTTCCAATTGAACCACTCTCATCATATTGGCAAGCATATGCTTCTTTCAAAACATCATAAACATTTTTTGCTTTTTTTGGAAGATTATCTTTCTTCATAAGAGGGAATATTGCTACTTGAACTGGAGCAATTTTTGAATTTAATTTCAAAAGTCTTCTGTCTTCTGTCTTTGTTTTCTCGGTTGTAAATGCATCTAAAATAATAGACATAAATACTCGCTCTAAACCTAAACTTGGTTCTGCTGCAACAACAGGAGTTACCCAAGCCTTCTTTTCATCATCAAATATAGCCATTCGTTTTTTAGAATATTTTGCTTGCTTATTCAAATCATAATCACTTCGGTCTGCAACTCCAATCATCTCTTTCCAACCAAAAGGATAATTATATTCAATATCAAAACAACCACTAGCATAATGTGCTAATTCTTCATCTAAGTGCTCTCTAAGACGTAAGTTCTTTTCAGAAATCCCTAGATCTTCAGTAAACCATTTGTATGTAGAAGAAACCCAATAAACAAGCCATGGAGAATGACCTTGCTTAATTAACTGCTGTGCAGTCATTTTCTTAACAGATTTATTTTTACTATTCTGTGCTTTAGAAGTAAGAACATTCATTTTGATTTTTGAAACTTCATTTAAATATGGACAATCTTTTATTTTATCTGGGTGAACAAAATACTCCATTTCCATTTGCTCTATTTCTCTATCTCGATAAATAAAATTTCTAGGAGATATTTCATTTCTAAAAGATCTACCTATCTGAGCAATCCCAAAAGGAAGCTTTAATCTATTTGTGTCAACGACATTAGCGAAATTTGAAAATATCAATTGTGCTGTTTCAGGTCTTAAATAAGCAACATTATCTTCATTCTGAATTGGTCCAATATGTGTTCTAAACATTAAATTAAATGACTTAGTTGGTGAAAGCTTTCCTTTTTTACAAGAGTGACAAGTTATCTTATGTTTTGCAATCAATGTATCTATTTTTTTAGCTGAAAAACCATCTGCTGGAATCTTAAGAACTTCTTCCACTAGTTGATCTGCTCTAAACTGTTGCTTACATTTTTCACAATTAGTAACTAAATCACTAAATCCATCAACATGACCTGATGCTTTCCAAACTTTTGAATGTGTAATAATCGCTCCATCAATACCAACAACATCATCTCTAAACTTAACAAATTTATCCCACCAAAGCTTTTTGATATTATTTCTTAATTCAACTCCAAGAGGACCATAATCCCAAAATCCTGCAAGACCTCCATAAATCTCTCCACTAGGAAACACCAATCCTATCTCTTTACAAAAAGCTGCCAAATCAGATACGGTTTTGATACTTTTTACTTTCATAGAGCTTTCTTCCCAAGAAAGTTCGCAAAGAAACGTTGTTTCTCGTAATGCTTCGCACTCGAAACAATTGCTTCGCAAGGGTATTGGTAATCCTCTCTTTTCATATATTTACTAAAAACGCAGACTTATTAAGAATTTTGATTACAATAAATAAAAATTATAAAATAAAAGTTAAAGAAAAAAGAAAAAAGGGTTTTGCTTAGTGTCTTCTTCGTCTTAAATGTTTATGATGCACATGCTTAGCCTTTTTATGAATTTTTTCTTTATTAAAATATATTGCAATAATAAATACAATTGCTATAAATATTATTCCAGCAAGATTAATTTTGTTTACTGGTTCTTCAATAATATCTTTAACATCTTCAACTGCCGATGTAACTTTATCTTTAACAGTTTCTTCCTTAACTTCTTCAACTGCTACGTTTTCCTTAGCTGAAATTGCGAAGATAGAGAAACTTGTAGTTGTTGCCTTATAATTATCTCCTGAAATATATGTAGTTGGTAATTCAACCCATTCTTCTTCATCTGCATCATAATGCATTAATATAATATCGCTAGAAGCAACATTGTTGGAAGTTAACCAATCAGAACTTACAGTAAATTTAATTTCTGCTTCTTCAATATCAATTGTTGCAGATACATCTATATATTTGTAAATTTCTTTATTACTTGGTTCTAAAACTGTGCTTGGCTTAGATGAATATCCTTTAACTACAACTCTTGCTGAATCTGAATCTTCTGCAGCAACGATAATAACTTCCTCAACAGGAATATTATTACGATTAATATCTACAGTTAGCTCATCTCCATCTGCTACATCTGAAAAAGAAGTAGAAACTGATGTAGATGCTGCACTTGAGCCGCCTCCAGAGCCAGAACTATCTGAGCCGCCTCCACAATCTGTTGAACAACTAGTTGAACTTTCATAATTTTCATCACAATATGAATCTCCGCAATAATATGCTGCAGATCTACATATAGATTGGACACAATAATCTCCAGAACAAGATGAACTATTTGTGCAAGATTCGCCATCAGACTGTCTTGTATCTAAAATAAAACTTTCAGATGTTCCTTCATTACCAGCATCATCTACACAAGTTATATTCCAGTTGTTCTTCATAATCATTGGAATTATTCCAAATTGTATACTTATATTGTTTGTCAGAGTATTATTAGCAGTTATATTTTTACCCATATACAATAAACAACTAGTATTTGTGTTGTTTATAATATTTGTAATGTTTCCTTGCAATTCAAAGCTTGTATTTGTTGATATAGTATTATTTGCAAGTGTTTGTAAATCAATGCAGAATGTGTTATTACCAAATTCATCTGTCATAGAATATTCACCTACATATGTATCTGTATTATAACAAAGAGCATTGTTTGCTATTCGATTATAACTTTCAACATCAAAATACAATCCAGAAACATTGTTTAATCTAATTGAAGTGTTTGTAACATTATTATACTCACCAATAAAATAAATTCCAGATTGATTATTTGAATTTGTTGTAGCATTATTTACAAGTGTATTATTAGAATTAATTTTAATTCCATATAATGTATTTGAGTTTGAAACTACATCTGAAAAGGTATTATTCTCAGAATCTGCTATTAAATAAATACCATCTAAACCATTTTGAGTTACTGTAGCTGTAGTAAATGTGTTATTAGCTGATAAATTAAGTTGCAGTCCTTCTTGAGTATTTGAACTTAATGTCAAATTTGCGAGAGTGTTAAAATTACTAGACAATAAATAAATTCCTTCACGAGCATTATATGTTGAGGTTACATTAGTTACAGTATGATTATTACCATTTCCTAAAAATATTCCAACATTAAATTGAGATATATTACAATTTTTAATTGTAACATTATTTGTATTATTTACAAAAAATCCAAAACCATCTGTATCACTATCACCATCAACTGTAAAACCTGCACAATCAAATATAATATTGCTTGCAGTTATATTAAAACAATCTCCACTATCATCTGAAATACTAGCATTTAAAGTCAAATCAGCATTTACAGTATCATTACAAACATCTGTATCTGCTTGAACTGAAAAAGACAAACCTGCTAGCGCAATAACTAATATCGCTAATAATATAATTTTATCTAAATACCTTGCCATTACTCTCACTCTTTTATATATTCCAGCATATATAAAAAACTGCGTGAGCACTGTTGAGGTGCAATAACAATTTAAAGACCGAAGCTCTCTTGGAACTCTTTAATCTTCCTAAATTGGATTAAAAAATCACGGCCTTTGTCTGTGAGAATAATAAACTTATGAACTTTATCAACTTGGAGCTCTTGAGCCATATCTCTCTTTATTAAATCACCTAAATATGAATTAAGAAGCTTATGAGAAAGATTTGCTTTATACATCAAATGCGTTGGCTTAATTTTACCTTGAGCTTTCTGAATAGCTACAAGCATATCATTGAAAACATCTAACCTTGTTCTTCTTGCGATTTTTATCTCACCCTCAATATAGCTACATATACAGCCAAGAGCAAAAGATATCCCAATAGTTGAATTATCTCGCCTGCTATGTATAATGAGTGGTTAAAAGATACAAATATAAAGGTTACTTGACTGAAGAATATAGTTAAAAACGCTGCTGTAACTCCAAATGTGCTTCTACGTGGGTGTTTTATGTAATTCTGAGCAAATTTTACAAATATAAGTCCTAAAATAACTGCTGTGCTAAGGTTAAAAATATAAGGTATCTGCATGCTTGTAAATGCTGTTAAAGCTGCAAGATAAAACATCAATATCCAATTCTTTTTTTCTTTAGAGTCAGTAATTATAAGGAAAATACCTAATAAACCTATAAGCATAAGTGAACGATATGTAAATAAACCATAATGCCAAAGAACATCTGAAGCATTAGTCTGTCTAAAAGTTGCTATAACTGCCCCCGAAACCACTCTTCGTATCTGATGTGTGTATATAATAAAATTCATTGCAATTCTACCTACAAATGCTAAAGCAATTGCAAAAAAAGAATAGCTAAACCATTTGTATTTGTTCTCTCTCATTATTTTATATATTGAATAACTATGAAAACTAATCAAAGCTAGAATTGCTACCATAATTAGCTCAATAATACAATCCCAATACCAAACATGTGAAATAGCTACTGTCATAATAGATAAAATTCTATACAAGTAATAAAGGCATTATGGAACTTAGTTCCAGAAAAACACTCTAGTTCAAATATTCATAATGCTTTTTTAAACAAACTATATAGTTAAATTGTCAGTGTCAAGCTGGCTGCTCTCACCGAACCTTTCTCTTCAAAGAGAAACGTTCACGAAAGAGAACCCCTTCGGGTAAAGCTGATTTGGGGTGAAGACCTTTTTCAAAGGGATTCGTGTCAGTGTCAAGCTGGCTGCTCTCACCTGCGCGCGTCCACTATGACGCGCTCATTTTCACCTCATTATCTATTTTCGCGGAGAAGGACAGGAGCGTAAAAAGGTTACCGACAAATCGAAGATTTGCGGAACAACGAATCTTTGATTCGTTTGTATATTTTACGCGACTCCGACCGCTATAGATGCGAAAAATATGAAAACTAAAGTTAAAAGTCCGTCAATTGGTTACGAATTCCTTAGACAGAGGATCAAACAGAACAAATCTCTAAAAGATTTAACAAATGACGATATTGATATAATAATTTTCAATCAATTACAAAAAATTGCAGAAAATAGGGGTTGGATTAAAAGTGTTCCAACCAGCGTTTTCCAACATAAATAACGTAAATTAGAATAATTTACGGGATTGCAAATCTATTAATTTTCAATAAAATAAAAAAGCAATTATCCAACTGTAAAGGAAAATTGACCGTCTTCTTCTCGTCCGTCATCAGTTACGATTTTGTATTCAGCTTTGTAGTTTCCTGCAGTGTTTACAATAGCTGCTGTTGTCATACTAGTTCCATCAACTGTTGTGTAACCACGATCAACCATTCTGTTTTCATTACCTTGGTGTAATTTAATGTAAGAACCTGCAATCATATTAGTTGATGCTGTAACACTAATTTCTCCAAGACTACCAACTGTTGATCCATGTGATGGATTTGAGCTGACAAATAAAGAAGCTTGATCTTCAGAAGTATCTAATGAAGTTAATCGTCCTTCTTCTCTAACAGGAACATTTCCAAGTCCACAGTTTTCACCACAAGTTGCTGGCGCAGAAGGTGACTCTTCAGGTTCATCCACAATATCAAAATCTGCTGTAGGTGCTTCAATATTTTGTAAAGCTTCTTGTATGTCATCTAAAACTGCAAAACCTGTAATCTCGCCAGAACCGCCAATTGCAACTGCTGCTAGCATAATAAATACAAATGCTCCAACTGCAACTTCTCTTGTAACTTTTCCACTAAAACGTCGTCCTTCGGTTTTCCTTTCTGCTCTTTTTGCTTTAAAATTATTTATACGTTCTTTTAGCCTTCGCATAGAATAGTTAAACAAGCTTATATTTAAAGTTTAAGGCTTCTTCCATCTAACTTCGTAGTAAGTTACATCTCCTTCGTCATCTACAACTCCAACAAGCAAACTTTTCCTTGTTGAATGTGCAACTCTATTCATAGCAGAGAATTGTCTCCATGTAAGTCCTGCATTTTCATCTGCGCAGAAAAGCACCCATTTTGCATGATCTTCTCCAGGCTTTACACCTCGTCTATAAACACGGAAATCTGCTCCAAACTTCAAAGCAGTTTTCAAAGTATAACCTCTAGTTCTAAGTTCTCTATAAACACGATATCTAGTCCAGAAATTCTTTTCTGATTTTCTAGCAAGTCTTACAAATCCATCCAGATTAAGAACTTTCTTTCCACTAAAAACCGAAAGCTTTCCACGCTCCATTAAATAAAGCGATTCAGATAAACCTAATTCGATTCGTTTTTCTTTTACTCCATGAATTTCTCCAAAACTAGACCTGTCATAAAAAGGTAAGAAAAGCTCATAGTCTTCTTCAACCATTACTTTATCTCCAATTAATTTACTTCTAACTGGTCCCTTTAATTTAATTTCTTGAGTAGCTTCAGCTACTGCCTTGTCTTGTGCTTTCCGAGCTGAACTTTGTTCAGCGTGGCCACGCAAATCTTTTGATTTTCTTGGTTTATCCATTTGCACTGCTATAATTTTAGCATTATTTTTTTCGATTTTCTTATCTACTTTTTTTACTTTCTTATCTACTTTTTTCATATATTATCAGAAATCTATCCGTCCAATACCTTTCAGCAGTGAACTATGAATGATTTCAGCCTCATCTATACACTTGAATAAACGTTTAAAAGAGTTACTAATTAAAAGATTAAAAAAACAAAGAAAAAGAGTTAGGAAATTGTATATATCCTAATCTCTTCTAACTGCTCTTGTCTAATTTGTGACAATGTTTCATTAATTTCTGTTGTCTGTGTTTGAATTATACCAACACTAATTAAAACCGCATCAAGATTTGTTGCAATATCACCACTTAATAAATTCCATGTGCTTAAAGTAGTTTGATTTAAGTCAAGATAATATGTTGTCTGCTCTGCTCTCATTGCATCAACAATATCATTTAATGTAGATACTTCACCACAAAGGTCAGATACATTAGTTTGTGAATTACTACAGAAATCTTCAATAACTGCTAAATTATTATCAATGCTATCAAAACGATTTTGTATTTCAGTAGCATCTTCTTGATTCATAGCATTAAGAGATAACCATTGAGTATCTGTATAAATCAAATTAGCTGTATTATTTATATCAGTTAAATAAACTGTAAGATAAGATTGTAAATTTCCATTCAGAGTTGTCATTAAATTACTTAATGTTGTTTCTGTGTTTCCTAAATTAGTTTCAATGCTAACTTGTGTTTCTCCAAGTTGTCCACTTATACTTGCATTCACATCAATTAAATCACTATCAATATCACTACCAAGTGCCGTCATTTGATTTGTTAAATCTGTATCAACTGTATTAACTAAGTCTGTAATTGTTGTTTCAGAAGAAGCAATATCTGCTGCAATTGTCTCATTTGTAGATGTAATTTGTGCAGTAACACTTGTATGAACATCTGTAAGTAAAGCGGTTTCAGATAAAATATCTGCACTTATATTCTGAATTTGTGTCAATGCAGGATTTACATGGAAGGACTGTGATGTCTTTACAGTTTTCCCTGCACCATATGTGCAAGTTACTTCTTGTTCATATGTTCCTTGGATATATGGAACAACTTCAGTATGATACCAATTTCCAGCTACAGTTGACTGAGCCATATTTGCATCAACAACCCAGTTGGATTTATCTGGATATTTAATTGTTACTATACAATCTTGAACATTATCATAAGCATCGCCCCGATAATCTGTCAGTCTTACAATTGTAGATACGTCATCACCACTCCAATATTCTGTGTGGGAAACCCATGTAACTTCGGGGTCTGCTATTACGTTTTTCCCATTAGAATATGCTGTTCCCACAAAAATAATTGAAGAAAGGGATAGGACTACTAATGCTCCTAATACCATTAATCTTCTTTTTTCCATTTTTAAGCTCCGTAATAATAATTACTTTATATAAATCTTCAAAATTTTATTAAAGAATTTATATATCGCAATATAGAGCTTATAACCTAGAGTTAGTAGTATCTAGTTTAGACTATACGAGGGGGGTAAATAACAATAATAGTCACTTTTTTAAGCTCAATTTGTATATTCAATTATATGATGTTAAAAATAAAACATTTTAAACAGCTCGCTAAAGTGGAGGATTTAGTGTGAAAATAGTATTCCTAGGGACAGCATCGGCATTTCCAACTAAAGATAGAAATCATACATCAATATTACTTAGATATGGCTCAGAAGCTATGCTATTTGATTGTGGTGAAGGAACTCAAAGACAGCTTAGAATAGCTGGCGAAAGCCCTATGAAAATCACAAAAATATTTATCACACACTGGCATGGTGACCATGTTCTCGGACTACCTGGATTATTAGAAAGTATGGCTATGAATAATAGACAAGATTTGCTCGAAATATTTGGCCCAGGTGGAACAAAAGAATCTATAAAACACCTCTTTCAAGCACTTCATATTAAACCTAATTACAAATTAGCAGTTCATGAAGTCGATACTAGAAAATCGACTCTTGTAATTAATACTAAAGAATATGAAGTTAGTGCACTATTTATGAAACATAAGGTGCCTTGTTTAGCTTATTCTCTCAAAGAAAAAAATCGTTATAAAATAAATAAGGATTGGGTAAGAAAAGAAAAAGTGCAAGGACTACCTGCGCTTTCAAAGCTTCAAGAAGGAAAAGATGTTACAATTAAAGGTAAGAAAGTAAAAGCAAGCGATGTAACTCATCTTGAATCTGGTAAGAAACTAACTATGATATTTGATACAGATTTAATGCCATCATTAGCTAAATTTGCAAAAGATTCTAATTTACTTATTTGTGAAGGAACATTCTCACATAAAATTCGAGATAAAGCAAGAGACCATGGACATCTGACGGTAAAAGATGCTGCTAGAATTGCTAAATCTGCAAAAGTAAACAAACTAATAATCACACACTTTAGCCAGAGATATAAAGATACAAAAGAACTAGCTATTGAAGCAAAATCAATATTCAAAAATACAGTTCTCGCAAAGGATTTTATGGAATTTAATATTTAAAATAATTCTAAAAAATAAATAAAGTAGATCTGATAATCAGACCTATTCGTCTTCTAACACAGCTTTCTTTCCTAGAAAGCTGGCAAAGAAACTCGCTAAAGCGATTGCTTCGCAATTATCTTTTTCTATCCATATTATTTGTCGCGATTGAATACAAATTGCATATGAGCGACGTTTTTCGCGAGCCTTTTTTATTACAAATTTAACCTATTGAAAAAGGCTCTATTCGTCTTCTAGCCAGTTCTTAAATTTGTTCCAACCAGAGCCTTCTTTTTTCTTTGGTTTCTCTTTTTTTGGTTTTTTTGGTTTTTTTATTGCTTTCTTGGTTTTTTTCTCAACTTTCTTTTTCTCTTTAGCTTTTCTTTCAGCAATTTCTTCTTCATCTTCTTCTAACCAATTAACAAATTTATCCCAAAATCCTCCATTTTTTACAGGTTGTTCTTTAGGTGTAGATTTTGGTATGGATTTAGCTATCAAAACTTTCTTTGGTTCTTTCTTAACACCTTTTGGTTCAGCTAAGCTTTGCTTAGTTGTAGGTGTATCATCTTCATCTAGCCAAGCACTAAATTTTTGGAAAATGCTCTTTTCAGCCTTCTTTGCAGGTTTAGCAGCTAATTTTGTTGGTTTTATTTCTTCTTCTTCAATCATTTTTTCAATATCATCTTCTTCTAACCAACCCTTAAATTTAGAAAAGAAACCTTTACTTTCTTCTTTTTTTGCAGGTTTAGCTTTAGGTTCATCAATTATTTCAATTTCTTCTATGTTATCTTCTTCTAACCAGTTGCTAAATTTTTTGAAAATACCCTTTTCAGACTTCTTTTTCTTCTTACCTTTTCCCTGTTTTCCAAATATAGTATAAACACCAATTAATACCAAAACAAGGACAATTGCGCCAATTCGATATCTATATTCAATTACTTTGTCTTTTATACTATCAAAATCGATTGTAGGTAGCGCTATTTCAGTTTCAGGTTGTTCCTCTCCCTCTTCTGGAGTTTCTTCTTCAGGTTCTTCAGGTGTTTCTTCTGGTTCAGCAGGTTCTTCTGTCTCAATGTCTGCAGCAAATAAACCTGTTATTCTACCAGAAAGTCCACTTAAACTAGCTTTAATACCATCAAATGGTCCAGCTACATCTTCTTCTAGTTCAGGTATTGGAATTACTTCAGGTTCATCAGTTACTGTAATAAATATATTACTTGAGCTAGAAACAACACCAGATTCATCACGAGCTGAAACAGTTACAGAATAAGTATCTTTCTCAGTTTTTTCAGGAACAGCGACATATAAGTAAATTGTTTCTGCACTATTACCTGTAATTGTAATTGAGCTAGGATTTAGCTGTGAAAATACTGCACCACTTCCAGATACATCAAGCTCAAAAACTTCTGTTTCAGAGCCTTGATTTTCAACAACAATAGGAACAAGTGTTCCTTCTCCATATGCAACTTTAATAAATTCTTTTTCAGCAGTGGTTCTTACACCAAAACAAGAATCTTTTGTTGCAATCTCAATAAACATAGAATCTTTATCCTTAACTGCGCTAGGCTCAAGTGAAGTTGATTCTAATGTAACACCATATCTTCCAGGTGGAACTGTTGCTTCTGGCTCTACAATTATATCAATTGTAGCAGTTTCAGATGCATCTAAAACAACACTATTTTCACTTAATTTAACCCATGTTGGGGCACTTAAAGATAGTGAGAAACGCTCTGTTTTTGTTCCAGTATTCATAATATCTGCAGAATAGGTTTTTGAGGTTCTTGGACAGATTACATCATCTTCTTCACTTATAGATACGCTAATATCATGACATTTCATTACATTAGCTGTTAAAATAATATCATCTGACTTATCACCAAATTGAGTATCTGCAGTAACAGTTATAGGAAACTTACCTTGAACATTAAATCCAGGGAATAAAACAGCATCTACTGTTCTTTGCTGACCTGCATCTAAAGTTATTTGTGTTTGTTCAAGAGATACCCAATCTGCACCAGATATATCTAAATTATATGAGTTACTAGCAGTTCCAGGGTTTTTTATTACAAGAGGCACTGTAACTTCAGAATTTTCACAAAAAGAAGCAAAATTCTCATCTGCAAATAATTCAACACCATAGCAACCATTTATTTTCAATTCAAATTCTTCACTTATTAGAGCATTACTTTCTAATGAGCGAACTGTGACTGTTACATCAAAATCTCCAACTTCATTAGCAACAGGGTCTGCGAAAAGAGTTACTGATTTTGATTCTTCTGGTTCAAGTCTTAAGAATTCTTCACTTAAACTTGACCACTGAGCTGCACTTCCTGCAAGGCTCAAACGGACATTTTCTGTCCACTGTCCGGTATTTTGGACAGCAAAAGTATAAGATGTAGACTCTCCTGTGCATATTTCTTGGAAACTATCAATTGGATTTATTTTTACAGCATGACATTCACCAACTTTTAAATTTACAGATGATGTCTTAGTTCCAGCTTTATCTCCTGTAACAGATATGTCTAAAATATAATCTCCAGACCGCGCATTCTTACTCGGCGTTACATAAACAAATAATGTTTCAGAATTACCTGGTTCAAGAACAAATCCTGGTGGGGAAACAATAACCCAATTAGCTGCACTGCCAGATTTACTAACAGTGTATGTGTCGATTTCATTCCCGTTATTAGTCACAGTAAATTGATAAACTGTAAAGACTGTAGGACATGTCTCTTGTGATGTCTGCTCTGCACTAAGTATAAAATCTGATTCTGCTCTCACATTTGAACTTATGCCTAACAAAACAACTAGTATTGCTATAAATACAATTACTCTTTTTTTCATTAACGCACCTCTTGAAGTTTTAACTTCTAACTAGTGATTTTAGAGGATTATATATATAGATTTATTTAGAACAGAATAGAATGCAGAGAATATAATTTTGCGACGAATACATATTGAGTTCTGAGGAGCAAAGGCAGGTGAACTGAGCCAGTCAGTTCAATATAGATAGATTTGTTCAGTATGTTATAGAAATTATAGAATAAAAACCAAAACTTTTATAAATATAGCCAACTATAGTTCACTATAATGGTAACTACAATACAAATAAGTGAGCAGCTTCAAGGTATTTTAGCTAATCGAAAAATGTATGCAAAAGAAACTTATGAAGAAATAATTTGGGATTTAATAGAAGATACAATGGAACTTAATGAAGAAACAAAACGTGAAATTGCTGAAGCTCGTGCAGAAATTAAAGCAGGAAAAGTCCATACTCTTGAAGAAGTTAAAAAGGAGTTAGGAATAGATGTATAAAATCAAGTTCTCTGATAAATCTTTAAAACAAATCAGAAAGCTTGAAAAAAAAGACCAAGAACGAATTATTATAACATTAAATAGAATAAAAATACGACCTGAACATTATATTGAAAAACTAGTTGACGACCCTGCGTATAAATTACGTGTTGGCAATTATAGAGTTCTAATGGACTTAGATAAAGGAAATTTATTAATTATAGTTATCAAAGTAGGACATAGAAAGAAAATATATAAAAATTAAAAAATAAGAAGGATTTATTTCCTTCTCTTTCGTTTAGATTTTCTTCTTTTTGGTTTCTTTTTAGTAGAATCAATATAATACCAAAATCCTGCCACTAAAACAATTGCTCCAATTCCAATATAAACTGGATATCCTGTTGCTCCTGAAGCTGCAGAGAACTTACCGCCAGGATAACATTTCGCATTCTCTATACATTCACCATGAACACAATCATATCCGCCCAAACATTCTTCGTCAGAGTCACAATGCCCAATTTCAGGTCCTGCGTAAGCACCACATTCTCCAGCTGAACAAATCTCACCACATTCACAATCTACATTATTTCTACAAGTACTCTCGGATTCTGGTGTAAACAATTTACATCCTTTTCCCACAAAATAATCACACATATCTTCTTTAAGACTACTACAACTCCCAACACCTTTGCATGATCGATATGTTGGATGCCAGTAACATTTAGTCTTAGAATTAACATTATTACATTCTTCCTCACTTAATGATGAGCAAGAATATGCTCCCTCTGGAGAATTTTCACCTACACAAGTAAGTCTTTCTTCAGGATCATCCATTAAATCAGCACCAATCTCTATAAGAAGATCGTTATCCCTATTCTTTGGCTCAACGATCTGTTCAACTACATCTATACAATCTTTTGAGAAGTCATAATCATCCAAAGATATCCACATACAACCTGGCTGAATATTACATGCATATTCATTATACACAAATGTCTCAGAATTACACGCCAAGTAAGACCCAACAGAATCATTTCCGAAACTATTCTTTTGCCAACAGTTATCAACATCCCCCTTACAATTAACTCCTGTAGGAGCTAGTTCGGTATAAACTATCTTAGAACTACAATCATTTTCAGTATAACCATTAGTTTTATCATACGCATGACAGCCTTTTCGAGTACCATCTTCCACGCAAGCGCCCGAAATCGTAACAGGTTCTGAATCAATTGGCTCAGGTTCAGAATCATATCTCGACAACCAACAATCAAATTCTAGCTCAACTCCGAGAAACATCGTTTCATCCTCTGGATTTTCAACATGTAGCCACTGCGGTATAACTCCGTCTAACACTGCGTCTGACACTTCGAAGTATACATCTGCCCCCGGGACTCTATATATAGCCTCCTCACGTAGAAGCTCAATAACATCATTAGGATTCTTTATTCCTCCTTCCTCATATTTATACATTAAATTTATTACATCTACGTGCATTACTCTCAAAATGTTTCCTGCAGTTCCTGTACCAGGTTCAACTGTCCAGACAATATAATCACTATCTTCCGAATATATTGAAACATAGTCTTCATGTATTTCTGTTACTTTAAGCACCTTACCACAAAAGTTTATAGGCTCATTCAAATGGTAAAAATTATTATAACCCGTCCCAGCTAAAGAATCAGTTCCAATAACATATTTTTCTGCAGTTACAGTGTTGGCCAGGAAAACAAAACTAAGGCCTAGCATTAAGAATATTAAGAATATATTTTTAGCTCTCACGTTTATTCAACTCCGTTGAATCAGCAAATGTATCATTTGCTTTATCGCTAAAATTACACCCTCATCTTATAAAAAAAAGTGCTAGCACTGACGAGTAAATAAAAATTAAATTAAAAAAAGAAAAAAACTAAGAGGAATTATAATTCCTCTTCGTCGTCTTTGTTCCAACTCCATACAACAAATAGAACAATTAGAACTACAACTAATATAGCTGCAACCCATTTAAGTCCAGAGTTCACTAAATCGTCGAAATCACCAACAGCTGATCCAGTAACATCGTTGCTACCTTCTACATTTGCTGTTAAGCTTACTGATTTAACAATTTGTGCGCCTTCCTTAATGAATACAGTAAATTGTCTCATTCCTTGTTCTCCTGCGTTTGGAGCTACGAAAATAGATGCTATCTCACTAGTTCCAGGTCCAACAACAACTGTTGCAGGATTTGCACTAGTTTGTCCCCATTCTGCACCAGCAGTTTCTAATGAAAAGGTTCTTGCTTCTGCGCCATTGTTTGTAAAAGTCATTGCGTAGACTGCACCGTTTTCTGAAACTGTTTTAGCAGCTGTATCAACACCAATTATTAAGGTTGCTTCTGGTTGTGTTTGTGTTGCTACGATACCTGTTAATTCAACATCTTCACGAGTTTCACTTACTGAAACATCATCGTTGTAAACAGTTACCTTTATGTCATATTCTCCACTTGTTAAAGCAGGTAATACAACTGGAACGTATATTGTTGTGTCATCATCTTCATAAACAGATACTTTGTTTGAAGTTTGTTTAACCTCTAGGTCATTAATACTAATCTGTGCACGAACATCTTCTTGGTTATCTTCACCATCGTTTTCAACAGTGATTGCTGTGTATAAGACATTACCTTGTTGTTCAATAGATATTGCACTAATACTTAAGTGGTCTTCTTCTTTTTCAACTTCAAAAGTTGCTGTTTCAATGTCTAATAAATGTTGATTATCGCCTTGATAATCTCCATAAACTCTAACCTTTAAAGTTAAAGTTAAAACATCTTCAACATCTAAGTCTTCACTTGAAGGAACAATAAGAGTTGTTCTTAAATCATCATGATCAAATGTAATATCATCATCTTCTTCATCTATTCTGATATTATCATCTTCAGATTCAATCCAACCTTCTACTTTATCGTCGCCATCATATAAAGCAACTTCAAAATAAGCATCTTCAACTACATCATTACCAGCATTTTCAAATTCGATTTCAAATTCAATTTCATCACCGAAAGTTAATTCGTCTTCTTCTAAGTCTATTTCTGTGATTAAACCATTGAATGTTTCATCGTCTTCTTCAATAGCATCTCTTACACTAACTGCAATATTTCCTAATACTATTGCATCTAGAGCAACTTCAACATCTAAATCATCAGCAGTATCTGCGTCTAATCTAGCATATAAGTTAGCTACATTTATTGTAAAAAAACTATTTGAATTACTAGTTTCATCTGCTATAGTTACGTCTCCAAAATTAATGTCATCAATTGTAAGTGTATAAATTCCTTCACCATTAGCTGATGTAGGTATTCTTAAATCAACGTTGTCTGTTAATAAACTGTTTGTAAAATCGTCTTTTGCTAATACTTGACGGTCAGGATCATCGCTTATATCTCCTAGTGCCGCAGGCATTGCAATCATTACAATCAGCATTACGCTTAATAGCGTTTTCATCATTTTATTCATCTTTAAACCTCCGAATAACAACCTATATAGGTTAGGTTATTTGGTTACTAACTATTAGGAGCAAAAGCTTATAAAGCTTACGGCTAGTGGTTCTATTTTAGCAACTCAGCATAGCGTTTTTTACTGTTTAATGCAACAAACAACAATAATACTATAAAAATCATATTATAAAGAACTATTAATAAAAAAATAAAAAGTAAGAAGAAGTAATTACTTCTTCTTTGCTGGTACTTTTGCTAATGTAAACATATATACTGCGCCTAGAAGAACCATACCTGCAACAACTGAACTAACAATTATTGCTGTTGGCATGTCAATAGGTCCTACAACAGAGCCGGTGATTTGGTTTCCTAAATCATCAACTTGTATTCCTGAACCATCTCCTTTAACAGTAACAGTTAATGTTTTACTAGCAACTTCTTCATCATCAACATATACTACAACTTCTGCAGTCTTTGTTCCAGATGTACCTGCTTCAGGAGTTAAATATACGTAAAATGGAACATCTGTTCCAGCTGGAATTGTAAGTTCATCAGGCTCAATTCTAGCATCTTCTGCCCAACTTACGCCGTCAAAGTCAATTACATATGTTTCTGAACCACTTGTATCTGTATTTTTTAAGTTCAGGACAAATCTTGACTCGCTTCCAGCAACAACTGATGCAGTTGTTGTTCCAGTAATTGTAGCTGCACTTCCATCTTGCTCATCTTCAACATTATTTCCAAGTCCGCCAGCGATTTCTAAACTTATTTGCTTTGTAAGGTGTTCACCAAAACCATCTTCATCTTCTTGGTCTTTGTAACCATCATACATAACAGCGACTTCACACAAATAACTTCCATCATCTGCGCTAGCAGGAACTTTTACATTAAATACTTTTGAAAGTGTTTTTCCATCTCTTAACTCATCTGTAATATCTGAAAGTTCTGAGATATCTAAATCCGAACATTCAAAGCGAACTCTTACATCATCTTGGTCAGAACTTCCAATGTTAGCTATTTTAATTGTAGTAACAAAAGATTCTCCAGCCTTTAATTCATCATCACTTATTTTAACAGATTCAATAGTTAAATCATCAGACTCAACATCAATTTCAAGTTCTTCAGATACATCAAAGTTTTGTATAGTTATGTCATTATCATTACTATCTTCACTTTCTCCAGTTACATATACATAAATTGGGTAATTTCCAGCGTCAACATCATCATCTAATGAAAATTCAAAAGTAATATCTTTTTCATCACCATCATCTAAACTAAATTTTGATGCTTCTTCTTTAATTCCTAATTCAGGTATTTCTAACTCAACTTTAATGCTTTTTACTTTTTCAGAGTGCTTATTATCAATTGTAACTGTTATCTCAACATCTTCTGTTCTATAGTGTGCATCATTATCAAAGTCTAAATCAATATCTAGTTTTCCGCTTTTGTGAGGTGGATTAACTATAATTGACATGTCTTTAATAAGAGGTGTAGTTCCTAATTTATCTTCTGTGTCTATATAACTAAAAGCTCCGTTGTATGTTCCATAAAAGTCTAAATCGCCTTCTTTTGGTACAGTAATTGTAGCAAGTAATGTAGTTTTTTCTGTTGGATTAATTGTAGTTGCAGCTGCAGGTGTAAATACTAAAGATATTTTTGAACTATCTATAAAGAATCCGTCTCTATCTGTTGCATAACCTGAACTTTCTAATCCATTATATTTTAAATCAGATACTGTAAAATCAGCTATATCAAAAGTTAAAGGTGATTCACCATCATTAGTTAATGTAATTGTTACAGTAGCAGTAGTTTCTAAATCCTCATCTAATGCTTTCTGAACAGTTGGAATTGTAGCAACTACTGATTTTGTGAAGTCAGTTGTGAATTCTCTTGGTTCTGAATTACTTGTTTGTCCATTTGAGTCTGTAATTGTTGCGAAGTATGAAATTTTATCTTCATCTCCATAACCTGTGCAAGTAAATTCTACTTTTGAAGTTTTAACTGCTGTGCATATTGCGTCATCCATTGTTACAGAACTTGAACTAATTGTTGTTGCATCAACATCATTCTGTATTTTAATTGTAACTTCTCTAGTTATAATTATAGCTTCATCTGCTAATGAATCACTAGCAAAAGATACAATAGGAATATTTGATTCAGCAGGTGTTGGTGTTGAGAAAATTTTCCAATGATCACTATCTTGAACAATATATGCTTTACTCTTTCCCATACCAATATCTTCAATATAAGATGTTGTTTGTGTATGAAGCTCTGTGCCTGCTTTTTCATTACTTATAGTAATTGAATCACCTGCATCAACTAAAGCACCTATAGCGTGTTCTGCAACAATAAAACCTTTTCCAGGAATTATTGTGCTTACAGACCAAATCTTAAAGACGTCTCCGTCTTGATCTTTAATGGTCCATCCATTTAAATCAACATTTTCAGTACCGTAATTATGAAGTTCTACCCATTCATTTCCAGCACTTGGATGTGAAACATACTCATTAATTATAATATCTGAGTCTGCTGCGCTAGCTGCTCCTGAAAGGATAACAAAACTAGCTAAAAGTATTGTAAATAATGCAATTAATTTTTTCATTTCTAATACACTCCGAAGTGTTTTCATTGATTGTCTACTCAACAGTAACGTATTTAAAGCTTTTGATAGGGCGGAATATACAATTTATCTGTTTGTGTCTAATAACGCCAACTGCTTAGCAGTTTGCGGGATTGAAGCATATACTATGCTTCAATAAATCTAATCAAAGATTAGAGGAATTAAAAAGCTTATTTTAAAGTATACACTGCTTTTTAATAAACTTAATAAATCAGTTCAATATTACATATTATGAAAAATAAAAATAAGCTATTAATTGGAATTATAATTGTATTAATAGCAATAGGTGGATTTTACTTTAGAGAAGAAATAACAGGATTTAGCCGTTCAAATTCAGATATATTTGATGAATATAATATAGATGAAATACCTGATACTGACGACCGCATTCTTGAAGCACCTGTTCGAGCAGTAGAAAATCCTCCTGGAAGCAAAAACTGGGCATTAACACAAGTATATACTTTAGAAGATAATGGTGAATGCACAAGAGATTGTTTAGATAGTTGCGCAGGAGATAATCTTGAGTTTTACAAAGCATATGTCCAAAGATATGGAAGATGTATGTGTAAATGTTTACCTGCTAACTAAGGAAGTTTTTTAAACCCGATTATTCTCTTTTCTATATGGGCTCGTAGCCTAGTCTGGATAGGGCGACAATAATTGAGCTAATAACTCGTTATTCGCTAAAGCCTTCTAAGCTGTAGATCGCGGGTTCGAAGGTAAGCCCTTCTTTAGAAAAGAAGGTTTTACAATCCCAAGAAACTACTATTACGAAAATCCTGCCGGGCCCATGTTTTTCTTTAATTCTTCTCAGATAGGCTTTGTTTAAAAAGTCTTTAGATTGGCTGACTTATTAAACAGGATTTTGGATAGAATATATTCTTTACAATATAGAAAGGAATTAAACTAACAAATCAGCTTTCCCTTCAGTAGATTTAATCAATAACTTTGCTCGCTGCGCTAGCAGATTATACCTGAGACGGTATATTTTCTTTAGCTTCACCGTCGAGTGTTAGTGTTAAGTATAACGAATTAATTGAAGCTGATTATTTATATCTTTGCTAAGTCCAGACCGTCATTTAGATATTATTCCTCAAGCAGTGAGATCTGGATCAAACCAACTATCCTAATAGGCTCAAGCTCCCGTCTGCTTCCTCAATTGAATTATATATCTTCAAATTATGTATTCTTATTTTATTATCTCTCTGGTTCTAAATCAGATCTTACTCTAAGGTCATCTCTTAATTGTATATATGTGCATTGATGAGGCTGCATAGGATCAGTTCTATCCCAATGATAGAATAGAGTTCGTTGACCTTCTGGCGGTATCTGTCTTAATTGTTCTTCTGTTAAATGCTCTTCAATATTATCTTGCGTTACATATTCGTGGACTTGTACCCAATTTGCTAATATTGCAAATGACCTCCAGTCTTCAAACCTATGTCCTGTATCTGAAGCAACAAATACATTCTCTAGAACCATACCCTCCATTCCCAAAACTTGTCTTCGTTGTAATATCTCATAAAGTTCATCAACTCTTCGAGAATAACTCTCGGAGCTCGGATCAGCTAAGTTCATTGTAAAATCTATTCCAACTAATTCAATTGGACCTAAATCTTGTTCCGCTTCTTCTATGCTATTGTATATTAGTCTACGTTGTTCGCCATTAACGGCTCCTTCTGTTGTTATATTTTCATTTATCATTTTATTTTCCTCCAGTTCACTTGATAGTGAACTATATATAACAAAACCGTTAAATTTATATATTTAACGTACAATATTTAACATAAGATTAAAGAATGTGTTAAAAATGGAACAAAAAACAATGAGCATCAACAAAGTAGTAGAATCACTATTAGATTCAAAGCCATTTATTCGCGATGCTTTCAAAGAGAACATCGCAAACTATTCAGGTATAGCAAGAAATCTGACACCAGAGATAAAAAGAATTTTAGGGCGGCGAAGCATCAATCCAGAAGCCGTTATTATGGCTGTAAAACGCTATGCTGAAAAGTCAATAAATGACGTAGATCGCAAGAAAATTTCAGCTCTAATATCTAAGTGCGATATTCGACTTAAAGGAAATATTGTAAATGTTGTTTTAAGTAAATCAGATAAAAACTATGCTTTAGCTTTAGCTGCATATAAGAAAGTAAATTGGCAAGCTGGAGAGATTATTCATGTGTATCAATCATTAACAGAGATTGCAGTTATGGTTGATACCGCAAACCAGAAGCTCTTTTCTCGCGCAAAGCCTGTTCATGTAAATTCAAACCTTGCAATGGTTACGCTAAAAACTCCAAAGCAAGCGGTTGAATCAGTTGGTTTTATATATTATATTCTAGGAATACTTGCTAGAAATGGTGTAGCTGTTGTTGATATTATCTCAACATATACTGAGCTAAATATAATTTTAAAGGAGCAAGATGGGGCGAAAGTGTATAATCTTCTCTTTAATGAAATTAAGTATGTAAAATGAAATTAAAAGAAAGAATAGAAGACCTTCGTAATATATTTAGTAGTAAGGATTTATTGGACTTGCTATCAGTTTTAAGAGGCTTTAGAAGAGTAGCTAAAGTTACAATACATCCTCCAACATCAGAAAATATAACAAGATTTGTACGATTTATGCGAGAAATTCATACTTTGGATATTGTGCAATATTGGTATAATGGAAGCTATCTTATTTTTCATCATAGCAAACGTCAGCAGGTTTTAGATTTTATTAAGAAATATCCTAACCCGATGAACTCGAAAGAAGGAGAATATTACTTTGGATTACTTGTTGGATATCCAAAGTGCTGCGTTAAAGCACATATTATTGAAAATATAACTCCTTTGGATTTAGATACATATATACCATTTAGTCCGCACGATAGAGCTTGTGCTTCATCTTGGATTAAAAATTACAAAAAGATACTTAATGAGTTTAAGATTGATATTGATAGTAATATTAATTTAGTAGAACTACTTGAAAGTAAGTGGGAAAAATTAATTGAATCTCTACCGAGAGCCTCTTCAGATAGCATTAATAAAAGCAGAACCGAAATTTTCAAAATAATTGAAGAGTTAAATAGAATTAAAAATGAGGTAAATAAAATAAATCAACATACTTTATTTCAACCAACGTCGCATCGAAGTATTGCTAAGCAACTTAAAAAAGAACTGTTAAAAATTAAAAAAGATGTGAATGCCCAGCATTTTGTAGCTAGAAATATCTCTTCAAATGCTGAAGTTCTTAAACTTATTAATAATTATTATAGAGAAATATTAAATTATATTGATAGGACACTACTTGATGTTAATCAGGTTATTTTAAATACAAATAAATTATATCGAATGCTGTTTAAGATAAAACGTCATGCAGATTATAAGTTTGTTAACTCATTAAAATGATAAAATCCAAATCAGTATGTTATTCAGATTTCTTTTTCTTTGGTTTATTCCAGTAAGGAGACTTGCAGCTAGGGCAGATTATAGGATCTTCTTTGGTCTTTATGCGAGGAATCCATTTATGACTGCAGCGTTCGCATCTGAACCCATCCATAGTGATCTTAATCTTAGCCATTATACATTTAATAGCACAAGAAATATATAAATCTTTCTAGAACATAGGTTATATAAACATTACTTATATACGTAAGAAATAGAAAACTTTATATAGAATTAATACTTACATAAGTTATACTTAGTTAAGTAAGTTATTAAGGATGGAAGTTGATTTGAAAGGTTTGTCACGTGAAGAAAGAGGGCGACTGCTAGCTAGAAAAAACGGAATCTCAAAAACTGAGTTTGGTTGGTCAGTCCCATCTCAGACAGATAATAATATTTATCTGGTTCGCTTTGACGGATGCGGGCCAACCTGCAACTGTAGAGATTACCAAATCAGAGATGTAAAATGTAAGCACATACATGCAGTTGAGTTTCACATAATGCGTGAGGTTGATAAAAAGGGAAGAGTTACAGTAACAAAAAAAGTTGTATATTCGCAGAAATGGACAGCTTACAACACAAGCCAGACAAACGAGAAACTTGTTTTGATGAAACTTCTGAAAGATTTGGCTAGCAATGTAAATCAACCGACATACAAATTCGGAAGGCCAACATTACCTTTCTCAGATATGGTTTTTGGTTCAGTTATGAAAATTTACTCAACGTTCTCCTTGCGCCGGTTCATTTCAGACATGAAGATAGCAAAAGAAATGGGTTTGGTTGATATTGTTCCATGTTACTCAACCATTAGCAACTTCCTGAACAGAGAAGAACTTACACCGATTCTAAGACAGTTGATTCAGCTTAGCTCTCTGCCTTTGAAAGAAGTTGAACAGGACTTTGCTATTGATAGTTCAGGCTTCTCAACTTCCAGATTTGCTAGATGGTTTGATCATAAATGGGGCAAAGAGACAAAGTATCGCGTCTGGATTAAAGCGCACCTATGCTCTGGAGTCAAGACAAATATCGTGACTGGTGTTGAAATCACAGAAGGAACAGAACACGATACTAAGCAGCTACCTGCTTTGATTCAGGAAACTGCCAAGAACTTTAATCTGAGCGAAATAAGTGCGGATAAGGCATACTCAAGTAAGAAGAATCTAAGTTTGATTGATGAAGCAGGAGCAGTTCCTTTCATTCTCTTCAAGAAAAACGCTACAGATAAGCGAGTAGGATCTTACATTTGGAAGAAGATGTATCATTATTTCATGTATAAGCACGATGAGTTTCTGTATCATTACCACAAGCGAAGCAACGCAGAAACCGTCTTTCATATGATTAAAACCAAGTTCAAGGGCGATCTGCGAAGCAAGTGCAAGACAGCACAGATAAATGAGTTGCTTTGTAAGGTACTCTGCCACAATATTTGCGTTATAATTCAGGAAATTATGGAACTAGGCATTAAAGCAGAGTTCCAAATGGAAATTTCTAACTAAATACAACTACGCTGTTAGCGCAGCGTTTTAATTATATGATTATGCTCCACCACCAAAAGGCGGGAATGGTTCAGATTCCCAATCAATAACTACGGCAGTACCTGACTTACTTAAAATTACATCTAAATTTGAATTCATAGGCACACCCCCATTAGTATGTAGAACAGATAGTATATTATTACGTAGTTTGAGATGATCCTGATAACTTATTTCACTTGCAGCAATCCATTCTCTTAGATATCTACGACCATCTGGAAAATAAAAAGGATATTCTATTGCTGCTGCAACATTTAACTCACCGAAGCCCCCCTGCTCGGCCAGCGCATTAATCATATTATACCCTTGTATAGAATTTTCATAACTACCTGTTGATTTCTGCAATAAATCGCCCGCAAAGATTAACTCACCCATAAAATATGCTTTAAATTCTTTAATATGGAACACATCACTTTTATCAACTAAGAATGCTCCTCTTTTAGAGTATTCTTCAATTGATTTTTGCTTTTTCTGAATATCAAAAGTAATGGGTAAAGTTCGTGGAGGTAAAAATGTCATTTTAATTTGTTCTGGTGTTCTTTTAAATAATTCATAAAAAAGATAAAAAGAGCTAGACTCAACATTCAATTCATCACTATCAAATCTAGTTAATTTACTCATTTTCTCTAATTAGATCTGTATAATACATATCACTATATCCTTTTGTAAGCACTTCTTGTATAATCTTTTCAGGAAGCTGACCTTTTACAAAAAAATACTTCTTTATCTTATTTCCTCTGCCTTCGATATTAAGAACTTTCAAGTTTGAAGGTGAATCTTCTTTGGTTTCGATTACAAGTTCAAGCCCTTTTCCAATATCTTCTAAAATTGCTCGCGTTGCTTCTTTGTGTTCTAGACGAAGTTCTATTCTATTTTCTCGTTTCATTCTCATTTTATCACCTCCTTATTTTTCATTATGGCCTCGTATTCGGCTGTCTACGAAAATGTGTCATTTTACCTTCAGACATAACTACGCCCACAACATATTTTGGAATTCTCGACTTACGCATATGTGCTAAAATCGTTTCTAATTCTGCCTTTTGAAAATCTCTGTACCACATATATTCATGTTCGTGTTCATAATCCTCGGGCTTAAACGGAACATCATGTATATACACTCTAAAACCATTTCTAAATGACCGATGTATATCTTCATCAGTAACTGCAACTATCTTTCTATCACTTTCTGTAATATGTACAAAGTCCATTATTTGCCTAGACTCTGCAGAAAATAAGGGACTTATTCCATCATAATCCGCATTTACGTCTTTCTTTTCTTCTCGTTTGTAAGGTCTATCTAATGTGTAAAATTCTTCGCTATTTACAGTTCCATTTTCACTAGTTTCTTTTTTCATTTTATCACCTCATATATTTTTTCCCTTGCATCGAACAGTGAAGCTCTTTGCAAGATAATTTTCTCTTCTAAAAGAGTAGAAATTGCGTCCCTTACGCTTCTCTCAGAAAGTCCTGAAAGTTGTACAACTAGCTTCTGAGAAATTCGTGGATTGCTAATTAAAACATTCAAAACTTTAAGAATTGAAACAGGGATACTGACGACTAGCTAAAAAATTCCTATGCTGTGCAGGGAAACTCACTTCCCTGATTGTCGTCTTTCATGATTTAAGTTTAATTTATAGGTTTATAAAGTTGTAGAAACCGGCAAAAAGCGCATCTATAGATATTATAATAGACCTTCGGCAACAAAATGTATGGGCTAAGTTATTGATTAAATCTGCTGAAAGAAAAGCTGACTTGTTAGTTTAGTTCTTGTCTATATTGCAAAGAATAGACTTATTAAACAAAAGCTACTTTTTAAACAAAGCCTCTCAGATAGTAAAGCTTTTAAAACAAATTTTTCACTGTAGAGTTATGCATATTGAAAGTAACTCTTACATTCGACTACCTATTAATAATATTAGAAAAGGATTTGGCGATCCTGAGCTAAATATAGTTAAGGAAGATTTAACAGAAACACTAAAAATAAATAATAAATCTTACCCCATTATAGAAATATATTTTGTTGGAGGTTCTTGGCTAACTAATAATTATGATGTTATCGAAGTTGCAAAAAAGTTAGATATGAGCTCAATTATAGCGCACATAACAGTTACTCCTGATTTTGAAAAATATGGGTTATTTAATAATACAATTCCTCGCCCATTTAAAGACTCAAAATTTACTTCTTTTTTCTTTGAGGATATGAATGAATTTGATGAAAATAGTATGAGAAATATACTTTCTAAAACAAATAATTACGCAAGTAATATATTAAAATTAGATACGGATTTTTTAAGAGAACATAGTATAGATTACACGCACAATAGATTAACAATATCTGAAGAAGAAGAAATTAATAATATAAATTGGATTTTAATTACACCAATAATATTAGGTCTTAGAAAAGATTTAATTAAAGAGCATGGTCGAATACGTAGTATTAATGGTATTTTAAGTGACTTCATAAAAGAAGAAAACGCAAAAGTTCTACAATATTAAATCATATTATAAATCATAGCGTCTCTTGATTTAGCACGTGGATCTTCAATATCAATTTGACCTTTCATAAGTAACATATTAAAAAAGTGATAATATTTTGCAGGTATTATATCATAAACGTGTTGCTTTAGACCACCACCCATAGGATGTGCATATTCTTCTTCAATTATCCTTTTTCTTCTTAACTTATAATATAATCTTTTACTCATAACTACTTTAATCACATCAACACTGCCCCCACCATATCTGTTGCTTGCTGCCTCTATTGCTGTGCTTTTATCTTTAGCTATAGAAAACCCTTTTGTGGATTTAAAACGACTTACTACACTTCCACGAACTAATGGGTGTGGTATCATAGGATTACTTCCTGCAGGATATGCATGATACAAAACCATTATATTTCGCATAGCTTTCTTTTTAATTCGTGAATATAAACGAAATATGGGAACTACTTCTTGCTCAGATTTACGTATATCTATTAATAAGTGACCTTCCTTTGCGATTAACTTCTTTAAAATATTATACTGCTCTTCAGTTATATTTTCTAAATCATTATATATTTTTAAAATTAATTTGTATTGGGAAAATAAATTGTCATGTAATTCAGTAAATTCGGTAATCTCTGTTTTTAATGCATTTTTTACTTTCAGGTTTTCTTTAAGTTCAATTATTGCTTTAGATACTGCTTTTTTTGAAAATAATTTATATGTATTCTCAGAAACATCTAATTCAGATTTATCTATAGCTAAATCTTCGTTAGTTAATTGATATAACTTCTTAATATGTCTTCTTACTACAGATAAACTCCATTGAACGCGATAACTGCGTCTTATGCTTTTTCCTTTAATTTTCTTTTCTTCAATAAAACTATGTGTTCTTCCAGATAAATCACTTACTAATATAGATAATAATTCAAGCTTTGATTTGTAAATTTGTATGTGTTTCTTAAAATCAGTTTTAGCTACATTAGATTCTCGTTTCAGAAGATGAATAGACATTACAGCAGATAACATAACCTATTAATCAAATATATTTATTATAATTATCGGTTACATTCTAATAATAACTTTTTTAAATCTTTATATCTAACAAAAATATGAGCAAACTAAACAGAACGCAAACATTAAGAAATTCTCTGCTCTTATTATAGATAGCTAGTTCATACTAGCAAAGATAAAAATGGTTGATAAATACAACTTTCAAAAAATAGAAGCAAAATGGCAAACTGCTTGGAAGAAAGCAGGTATATTCAAAGCTATTGACGGATCTAAGAAAAAGAAATATTATGTTCTTGAGATGTTGCCTTATCCTTCTGGTGCTGGATTACATGTAGGTCACATTAGAAATTATGCAATAGGAGATTCATTTGCTCGCTACAAAAGAATGTGTGGTTTTAATGTCATATATCCCATGGGATGGGACTCATTTGGTCTTCCAAGTGAGAATGCAGCTATCAAAAAAGGTATTCATCCAACAAAAAGCGTAGAAGAAAGTATCAAAGGAATGAAATTAAGAATGAACGCTCTTGGAATAAGTTATGATTGGGATAGAGAAATTGGAACTCATGATCCGGAATATTATAAATGGAACCAATGGCTTTTCTTAAAGTTTTTAGAACATGGTCTTGCATACAAAAAGAAAGCTACGGGAAACTGGTGTCCTGATTGTAAAACAACTTTAGCAAATGAAGATGTTAAAGCAGGACGTTGCTGGAGATGTGATGCTGAAATTATTCAAAAGGAAATAGATCAATGGTTTGTAAAAATAACAAAATATGCAGACAAACTTCTTTTAGGACTTAACAAAATCGATTGGTCAAATCGATTAAAGACCTTACAAAAGAATTGGATTGGAAAAAGTCAAGGTATAAATATACATTTTAAAGAGACAAAAAATGGCGATATTCTAAAAAGTTTTACAACACGTCCAGATACTATATTCAGTGTAACGTTTTTGGTTATGGCTCCAGAACATCCAAAAGTTATGGAATACGTCAAAGGAACAAAATATGAAGCACCTGTTAAGAATTTCTTAGAACGAACAAATAAACTTAGCGAGCTAGACCGAATTTCAAAAGAAAAAGATGGATTATTCATCGGACGCTATGTTATAAATCCTGCAACAGGTGATAAAATACCTCTATATATTGGGAACTTTGTGTTACCTGGTTACGGAACAGGTATTGTTCTAGCAGATGCACATGATCAGAGAGATTTTGAATTTGCAAGAAAATATGACATACCTTTACGTTTTGTTATATCTCCAGACGGTGCACCAATTGATGCAAATAAAGCAAATAGAGCAATTTTATCAGATGGTAAATTATTCAATTCAGGTGAATTCTCAGGTATGCATAATCGTGAAGCTTTACCTTTAATGATAGATTGGCTTGTAAAACAAAAAAACGGACAAAAGGTTACAAATTATAAAATTCGTGATTGGAATATTTCAAGGCAAAGATATTGGGGAACACCTATACCAATTATTTATTGTGATAAATGTGGTGCTGTTCCTATTCCTGAAAAAGATTTACCTATAAAACTTCCAACTAATGTTAAATTTGGCAAGAAAGGAGCTGTTCCTCTTGCAACAAATGATTCATTTGTAAATGCAAAATGTCCGAAATGTGGTGGACCTGGAAAAAGAGAAACAGATACAATGACTACATTTGTCGACTCTGCATGGTATTATTTAAGATATTGCGACCCAAAAAACTCAAAGCAAATTTTCGATAAGAAGAAAGTAAAATACTGGATGCCTGTTGACCAATATATTGGTGGAATTGAACATGCTGTTGGACATCTGATGTATTCGCGATTTATTACAAAGTTCTTGAATAAATTAGGTTACTTAGATTTTAATGAACCTTTCTTAAAATTGCTTAATCAAGGTATAATTAACAAAGGTGGGATAAAGATGTCTAAGTCAAAAGGTAATATTGTTGACCCCTTAAATATTATCAACCAATATGGCGCTGACACATTAAGAACATATGAATTATTCATGGCACAACCAGATACGGACATTGAATGGTCTGAAAAAGAGTTATCAGGTATTAACAAATTTATAATCAAAGTTTCTGAAATGAATAAATTAAAAGAAAGTAAAGATAAAACATATATTGAGAGCGTTACTCAAAGTAAAATTAAAACAGTAACACATGAGTTAGAAAATCTAATGATGAACAAAGCAATTATTGAACTTATTGATTTTGCTAACAAGATTGAGCGAACACCATCAAAATACTCAATTAAAGTTTTCTTGCAAATGTTAGCACCTTTTGCTCCACATGTTTGTGAGGAAGTATGGAATAAACTGGGAGAAAAAGATTTGATTGCAGTTTCCAACTGGCCTGAAGTTGATAAAAATAAAATAAATCTAAAAGCTGAAGAAATTCAAAACTTGCTAGAAAAAACAGCAGAAGATATCCAACATATTTGCAAAATTGTTGGAAAGAAAAATCCAAAGAAAGTTTGTATATACACAATTCCAATAGAATGTAAGCAATACGGTGCTTGCAAAGAATACTTACACAAGAAGTTCGGAGCAGATGTTTCAGTCTTTGCAGTTAATGACCCAAAGAAATACGACCCATATAATAAAGCCACTAAAGCCAAACCAAAACGCCCAGCAATATATTTGGAGTAACCACTCAGACTTAATGAAGTAAGGTTTTTAATATATAGATTACATAATACAGAATGCTTAAAGTCTTAACTAGTCATAAGGGTAAAACAAAAAGATTAGCAATATCTGAAGCAGTTCATTCTAAAACACTTACGTGGGTTGATGCTGAATCACCTACTGAACATGAATTAGCAACTATTTCAAAGCTCTTTGGGATTAGCACAGGAGACCTTGATGATATTATGGACCCACATGAGCGATCTAGAGTTGAAGATGACAAAACTTACAAATTAATAATTCTACGCTCTCCATACAAACATAAATTTAATCTCGGAACAACGCCTTTTGGTATAATCGTAACTCGAAATAATATTCTTACAATCCACAAAAAAAAGATAGATGCAATCCATGAAATTCACAACAACTCTGAAGTTCTTCATCATGGAATTCAGTTCCTTGTTTTCAAAATAGTTGATAAAATGATGTCCTCTTATTTTGACCTTGTAGAAAAAATTGATGGAGAAATTGATGAACTAGAACAAAAAGTGTTTGAACATAGCAGTAAGAAAATCGCAATGCATATATTTAGTTTAAAGAAAACTTTAACTTTTTTTCAGAGATCTTTACTTGCAAATCGAGAAACTATTTCTCAGATAATCAAACAAAATGTTTTGCACTTGAGCAGCAAAGACCTAATTAATTTTGAAGACATCCACAATGATATTAATCAGTTAATTGATATGACAAATACACACAAGGAAATTTTAACAGGTGCACTTGAGATTCATGCCAGCACAATCTCAAATCAAATGAATGATATCATTAAAAAGATGACAGTTATTGGTTCATTTGTCCTAATTCCTACGATGATTGCTTCTATTTATGGTATGAATTTTGGCCAAGTTATGGCCTCAGAATCAGGTCCTTGGAACATGCCTGAACTAGCTTGGGTTTATGGCTATCCTTTTGCACTAGGAATAATGGGTGCCTCATGTATTGCTCTTTGGATTTACTTTAAGAAAAATAAATGGTTATAGAATGAAAAAACAACTTAAAATTCTTCTTGCAGCAGATTCGTTTTTTGTTCTAGCTGCAGGTTTATTTGGTCCAATTTATGCAGTGTATGTTCAGCAAATTGGTGGAGATTTACTAACTGCTGGTGGGGCATATAGTGCGTTTGCATTTACTTCAGGTATTTTAATTTACTTAATCGGCAAATGGGAAGATCATGTAAAACATTTGGATAAACTATTAATCGCAAGTTATGCACTCAGCTGTTTTGGTTTTGTTGGTTATTTATTAATCCAAAGACCTTTACACTTATTTGCAGTTCAGATTGTATTTGGTATAGCTGGAGCAATTAACAAACCAGCTTATGATGCACTTTATTCTAAATATCTAGCTAAAACAAAAGCTGCATCTCAATGGGGTGCTTGGGAAGGAATGGTTTGGATATCTTCTGCAATTGGTGCAGTTGTGGGTGGTTATATTGCACAAATATATGGATTCAGAACATTATTCACAATCATGTTAGGAATATCTATTATAGGTTTAATAGCAGTTAGTTTTTTAGTTAAAAAATCAAAGTAATAGGTTATCAAAACCTTTTTTAATTTAACCATTTAATAGTTACAATGGGAAAACCAGATACTAACACAATATCAGAATTATATGATGATACATTTGCTGAACGACAAAAAATACAAGACGATGAAAATGAATCACTTATAAAAGATATGACAAATCCCGAACTTCTTAGAGAGGGTTTAGATAATAATTTATTAAACGCTATAGACTTAACAGAAGAATTTGGTCCTGAGGTAAAAGATAATTCTTATAAGATTGATCCAGTAGGTAAGCATTTATTTGGTGGATGGGCTTATACACCCTCATGGCGTGTTATAATGCATCTGCCTCTAAGCGCTGAAAGAACTGAAGTAGATAAAATGGTAAAACAAATGAGTGGTTTAAATGATGCAGTTGATTTTGAATTAACTGAAAGACCTGGTTATACTACACCTACATATGGTTATACACTAGAAAGCGGAGCACTAACTGTGCAATTAGCTGAACTAAATACTAAAAATCATCCAGATTTATCCTTAGCTGAAATAGGTGCTAAAAAGCATCCAGGATTAATTATAGCACTATATGATAAAAACGATGATATACTAAAACAAAAAGGTCGTCCAGGTTTTGAGCGATTAGTAGAAAGATTACCTGAATTCAAAGATGCTGCAAATCAAATTTTTACGCAATTAGACAAACTTGGTGCAATTAAATACTTCAAACCTGCGCCAGCACAAGAAGCATAATTAATTTTTTTATTAATTTATTTCTTTAATAACATCTTCAATATTAATCAGCATCTCTTTTCCTGCTTTCATATCTTTAACACAAACTTCAGGTGAAGTTTGACCACACCTTTGCTCCTCAGAATTCAAATTACATTCGTCGCAAAACTTACTTTATCTCATTAATAACTTGCTCTACATCTACAAGAGTTTCTTTTCCTGCTTTCATATCCTTTAACTTAACTTTGCCTTGCTTGATTTCTTCTTCTCCGACAATTAATGCATAAGGAATTCCTTGCTTGTCAACATACTGCAGGTTCTTTCCAATTGAGCGTTCCATTAAATCAATATCAACATTTAGTCCAGCATCTCGCAATTGCTTTGCAATTTTCACTGCTTCAAACTCTGTTTTTATTGGAACGATATATACTTGTGTAACTGTTTTTACTCTGTCTTTTTGTCTCTCTTTAATTATGTCATAAATCCGAGATAAACCAATGCCAACTCCTGTTGCGGGAACTTCTCTATCGCAAAATAAACCAACTAAATTATCAAATCTTCCACCACCGGCAATTGAAAGTTTATCTGGCCTTGACTTCAAATATACTTCAAAAACAACACCTGTATAATATTCAAAACCTCTAGCTAAAGTAGGTACGAACTCTGCATCTTTTACACCCATCTGTTGTGCATATTTAAGAACCTGAGCAACATCTTCAGGAATATTTCCTTGTAGTTCTTTCAAAACAGGTCTTGCATCAACACCAAGCTTGCGTGCCTCAGCAATAACTGCAGTCTCTCCAATTTTATTCATCTTATCAATAATCAATACAAGAGGCATTCGCTTATCTTCAGGTATTTTTGCGTCAGACATAATCTTATCTAAGAATCTACGGGAATTTACTTTAATTATAACATCTAATCCAATCTCATCAAAGAAATTTTGCAAAACTGCAATGATTTCAGCATCAGCAATAGGAGATATAGATCCAAGTGTATCAATATCACATTGAATAAATTCTCTATTTTTATTACCAAATTCTTCCCTAAAAACCTTACCAATCTGATATCTTTTGAAAGGAATTGGCAACTGATTCTGAGCAAAGCAACGAGACAGTGGAACGGTCTGGTCAAATCGTAATCCTAATTCTCTACCTGCTCTATCTGTAAGTGTAAAAATCTCTTTACCTATTGCCGTCCCACCTCCACCTTTTGCATTAAGAACAGATAACATCTCTATAGCAGGTGTTTCAAGTGGAGAAAATCCATATTTTTCGAATATAACTTTTAGTTTATCAATTAGCCCTTGTCTAACAATCTGTTCTTCTGGCAGAAAGTCTTTCATTCCCTTTGGAGTTTCTACACTAGCCATATTATTCCAAACCTCCTTTATTTTTATCAGTTTTCATTTTAATTTCCCCTTACATATATTATCAACAACTTCTCTTAAATTAGTAATAACTTTATCTTCAAGCTCTTTTTTAGGTATGGATATTCTTAGATATATATCTTCAAAGCCATAAACAGAACAATCTTTTATCAAAATTCCTCGATTAGATAGCTTGCTAATAATCTCGCTTGCTTTTATATCTATTTTAGAAACATCTGCAAGTAAAAACGAAGTTTCTGTATCAATTATTTTTAATTTATTTATAGATTCCAATTTTGATTTAAATCTTTTTTTAGAAGAAATAAATTGCTTAGAAAGTATATCTTGATATCTAATTGCTATCGAACTAGCTTGAGACAATCTATTCAAAACAAAAGGATTACAATCATTTAGCACTTGTTTCATAGCAGAAATTAGATATTTCGGACCAACAGCGTAACCAATTCGTAATCCTGCTAAATTTAGAGCTTTTGAGAAACTTCTAAGTATAATAATATTATCATACTTATTAACAAGATCTATTGCTGTTTCTTTACAAATACCATAGTAACATTCATCTATAACTAACAACCCTGAAAAATTATTCAAGATAAACTCTATCTGCTTATTTGTTAACAAGATATTACCTGTAGGATTATTTGGATTAGATATATAAATTACCTTAGTCTTTTCATTTATTGCTTTCATTAATTTATTTATATCTAAACTAAAATCATCTTCAAGTGTAACTTCTGTAACAATCCCATTCATCAATTTGGTTGTAGATGCATAAACTGGAAAAGTTGGCGGTGTTACAATCACATTGTCTCCAGGATCAATAATTGTTTTAGCTAACAAATTAAGAACACCATCTATACCATTATCAACAACTATGTTTTTATCTGAAAAACTTGTGGCTTCAGATATTAAATCAATCGTATTATAACCCATGGATTCAGGATATAAATTCATTTTATCTAATTCGGCTATAATTTTCTTCTTAACTACATCTAATTGAGGGAGGGGATTCTCGCCATACAACAAATTAATCGTCTCTCTTGAAAATTTTGTTCTCTTTCCTTCTTCCCAGGATAAAGGTTTTAAGTCAGATACTATTTTTCTTAATATTTTCATAGTAATCACTTAAAATTCCTATCTCGATTACATTCAACAGAACAACCACCACATTGACTACATCCTCCAGAAGATCTAGCCGATGGATTCACACCATAATCTCGCATGATTTCTACAGCTTGTATAGAAACTTCTGCAAATACTGCTGGATTTGTTGGTGTTCTAAATTGATATTCTGCACCTTGGACAGGTTTAAACGGAAGTGGCACAGTAGTAACTCCATTTCGTGCTAAGAATTCGACACCATCTATTGTGGAAGATTTATCTTCTAAACCAACAATAAGAACACTATATGTTGGTAAATATAAACTATTTGCAACATCAAATGATTTCATATAATCTTCTAAAGGTATATTAGATTTGGCAGGTAAAGCAGCCTTACGTGCTACTTTATCATATACTTCTAAATTCGACATATATGAAGTAATACCTGCATCAAGTAATTCTTCTATAATTTTATATGAATCTTGTTTAGTTGGTGGTGAAGCTTCTACCTCTATTGGAATATTGTCTGAAACTTTTCGGATTGCTTTAACAAAATCAGAATAATATTCAATACCGCGATTTTTAGTTGGAGTATTACCTGCAGTAAGCGTTACAGTTGTATTTGAATTTTCGTCTAAGGCCATTTTAACAACTTCAGCGTAATCTGTTGGTATTAAGTCCTTTTTTTTACTTTCAAGACCACAAAAATTACAAGGAACTTCATTTTCAATATAAATACAAGTTTGATAACCTGCGCCTTCTTTTGTAATTAATGGTATAGTTCCCATTAAATTACCTAATTCATTCTGCAATATTGATGATGCTTTTACACCATTAACTTCATTAGAATACCATTTAGGTGCGTCCATAAAATTAATTTCAGACATACTATTGCCATCAACAGCAAAATAAAATTTACCACTCTCAGATAATATTTCTATTGGGGAACGGGAAGTAAAACCTTTTGTATCATATGCTTTCTCGACAGGAGCTACTTTTCTAAAATTAAGTCCATTTTCTTGTCCATAAATAACATTTATTCCAACATTGCCTGTTCTTTTTTCAATTTTATCATCAGTACCTGAACTAATTTTCAGAACATCATAAAAAATATCATTATCTGCTCGAACACCTAAACAAGATATTGCAGAGTCTAATTTAAACATATCTTCTCTATCAGGATTCTTTGAATTAATATTAAGTTGATTCATAAACTCACGATTAACCACCTCAACACGCTTCAGATATTCATCTAAAGTTATGGGGAGAATCACGTATTTCTACACCTTTTACGGCTCCATTATCTATTATTTTATTTGTCATTTTTCATTTACCTCATAATATTTTTGTCTCGCATCGAACAGTGAAGCTCTTTGCAAGATAATTTTATCTTTCAAAAGTTTAGAAAGAATATAACGAATAGCACGATCAGTAAGACCTGTTGCTATAATAAGTTGCTTCTGAGTAAGAGACCTTTCTTTTAGGATTCGTAGAATCTTAAAAATAGTTTCTTCTTTTTGTGAGCTTAGATTTTTCTTCTTTTCTAAAGAAGAAAAAGATAGTGAAGAGCAAGGGTCGGGATTTGAACCCGAGTCGACCAGGCCACAACCAGCCATTCTAAACCGAACTAAACTACCCTCGCCATTGTTCTCGCATTGGGAACGATCGGAGTCGTCGCAAGTATAACCTCTTGCTCCTCCTGTACTCATCCGCGATAACGAAATTTTACTCTTTACTTGTGTGGGGATAATCACATCTAATTTGTTGAATAATAGTTTTCTTTTTGCGAAGTTTTTCTTTTTCTAAAAGAAAAACCTCTGTGGGGACAATCACCTTGTAAAAGTTTAGAGTTCTGACTAGACAAATCGTTTCTAATTATGGGGACAATCACTTTGTCTTGTCATTTTGATTTACTGCATTTTGTTTCGTAAACCAACGAATCTTTGATTCGTGGATCCGCAAATCTTTCGATTTGTCGGAATCGAAACTAGCAAATTCAGTTATGAATTTGTGCAGTTAATAATAGCTGATTTTAGTTGTTTATAAGATTTACTAAATAGGAAAAGAGATTAATATTGTCTTGGGTTTACACTAGTTACAGTTCCAGCTCCAACAGTTTTTCCATGATCTCTCATTGCAAATCTACCTAAAGGAGGCATTTTACTTAATGGTTCTATAACTAAAGGTGCTTTAGGTCTAAATACAACTTCTGCAAGATCTCCTTTCATTAAAAAAGATGGATTTTCTTCTATAACTTCCATTGTTTTAGGATCATATTTTTTTAACATTTGCTCAATACTGCTTTTTACATGAGCTTCATGAACATGAATCATTGGAGCATATCCTACATATATTGGAGTAGAATGCTCAAGTAACATAATATTTGCTGTAAAAGTATCAGCAACAGTTGGAGGATTATCTGCAGGTCCTGCAACATATCCACTTCTTAAGTTTTTCTTGTTTTTGTCCCATTTACCAATAACTCTTAAATTTGCACCAACAGGATCACCTTTTCTACCAACATCTACTCCTATATGATGTTCTTCCAAAGTTTTAACTACTGCATGATTTGCTCCAGGCATAAATACAATCTCATCTCCAGGTTTAATTGATCCTGCATAGACATAACCTACAGGAATATAACCTACAGTTTTAACCTTCATTATATCATGAAGAGGCCATCTTAATGGTAAACCACTATAATCTTTACTTGGTTGGAAATCATCTAATTTATTTATTAATGTTCTATCTTTATACCAGCTCATATTCTGAGATCTTTCAGAAATATTATCATTTTTAATTGCACTAACTGGAATAAAAGAATATTGATCATCTTTAAATCCTATTTCCTTAAACAAATCACTAACATCATTAACAGTAGAATTAAAAACATCTTTGCTATATGGTGGAATTGTAGCATCCATTTTATTAACTGCAATTAAAACTTGATTTATACCAAATGTTTTTGCTAAAATAAGATGCTCTCTAGTTTGAGGCATAACTCCTTCTTTTGCATCAACAAGTAATACTGCTGCCTCTGCTTGTGATGTCCCTTTAATCATATTTGAAACATAATCCTGATGTCCTGGAGCATCACTAATTGTAAAATGATGTTGTTTAGTATCAAATTTTTTAATTTGTGCACGGATTGTTACTCCTCGACTCCGCTCTTCAGGTAAATCATCCATAACATATGCAAATTCAAATCCAGGTTTTCCTTCTTCTTCAGCAAGCTTTCTATATTGTTCAATTGTATGTGGATTAACTGCACCTGATGCTAATAAAATCCTAGTTACAAGAGTAGATTTACCATGATCTACATGACCTATAAAAGCTAGATTAACCTGTGGCTTTTCTCCACCCTTTGAACTTTTATCTTTCTTTGCCATTTTATTTTATTAAATTAGTTGCTTCTTGGTTCAATCTTAATATAAGTTTTTCCATATGTTCTAGTTCATTATGTTCCATTACATGCAATAATATGCCTGTATCTTCATGACACTCAAATTTCTCGCCAAAGTGTTTTGATACTAAATCATTTATTCTACTTTGTAAACTATATTCTTCTCTTGAGAGCGTTCTTAATGAAGTAGATTTACCAATATACAACATATCTGAAGTATAATCATTTATTGCTTTGTAAATACTGTATGTTGCTTCACCTGCAAGAATACTATCAACACTTCTATCAACATCATTATCTTGATATACAGAATGTATTTTTCTTGCTGTTTCGCGGATATCTGATTTAAAAGATTCATGATTTGATGCAACCCATTCAGGATTTAATCTTAATGTAATTATTGCTGTTTCAGGGATAGACATTAATTCATATTTCTTATTTAAATCACCTTGTTCCAATGCAGACCAAACCTTCTTTACATTATTCCATACTTTTTCTTTTTTAGCCCGTATTCCTTCCAAACCATGTGATAAATAATACATCCAAGTTGCAACAGCACTATAACCACCTCTTGAAGTTGGTATTGAACCGATAACCTGTAAATTCTCTTTTTCTTCATCAGTTAAACGACTGTCACTTCTATGCATATCTGTGCTAAGATAATTATGTTTTATATCAGTAAGCTTCATCATTTGAGGATTTCGATATATTAACAGAGAAGCTGGATATGGAATCTGATTTTTGTGTGGATCAACAACAATTGCACTAACTTCTGGAACTCTAAAATCCCATATAGGCAACTTTTTCAAATTACCTTCTAAATCTGTATAATTAGGGCTATCTCGCATAACTTCAGCAAATAAATACTGTGCAGCAGAATCTACTAATATTGGTGGAGGATCAATTCCTATCTTACCACATTCTTGTCTTAATATATTTCCAATCTCTTGTGTATTTGATATAATACCTCTTTCTGTATCTCCTGCTGTAACAAACACGTAAGAAAGACCAATTTTATTTTCTGGATTAAGTATATTATTAAGTTCTGTTCTAAATGAATTCATATCAGGTCTACCTTCGGGTGTTAAATAATATTTTGTAACTCCCATATCTCCTCTACCGAAACCCGTCATATCTGCAGCTTTTTCTAAAGCAAGATGTGCATTAATTGGTGCTAAAATTACAGGTCGAGGTAAATTACCTATATCAAATGCGCCGTTTTTTCTAACTGAAAAATCACCAGGTGCTATTTTATCATCAACTAGATCTGCAAAATATTTATTTCTAAATGCCCATGTAGCTTGAATAATTGATTCAGTTCCACCATTTAAGAACCACCCACCAACATAAGGTGGTTTTTCATGATTAACCCATTCACTTTTCAAATCCTTAACGGTTTCAATATGTAATCCTAAAAGATCTGCAGTCATAGTTTTAGCTTCTTGAGCCATTTCCCATGGACCTACAAACATTTGACTATCAACAAGATTTGGATTATATGTAGCTGCAGCATAAACAAAACCAAGTAACGCATATTGATCATTTACTGTTCCTGGCTTAGCCATTTCTTCACCAGAATTATAATAATCTGCTGGAGTTCTTCTAAGTGCAGACACCATCTGTCCAATTAAAGGATCATAATGAGGGTTTAGAGCATTACTATCTAAAAGTTCTTCAGCAGCTAATTCTATCTTTCTTATAACATTATCTAAAACAATTTTTGGTTTAGATATACCTCTTTCAGGAACTTTTGCATATCTTATTCTTGGGAAATCTCTTACTAATTTATCTGTTCTTGTTTCTGTCATTATTATCACCTTAGCATAAAATGTTTTCAGTGCGGAAGATCTTTTGATCTTTAACAAATTTATCAACAGCACCTGATTCAATAAGTTCTTGTCGTTTAGCTTGGAAATCTTTCATCCAGCTACTAAAATAATCTGCAGTAAGTTGTTTACATTCTCCACAAAGTCTATCTCCAGACATACATTTTTTATATGTAGTCTCAACAAACTCATCATCTGGATGATTAAACTTTTGTAATTCAAATATCATACAATTATCTGGTTCTCCACCATATGTTTTTTGTTCTTCAGCGCTTTGTTTTCCTCCTGTTGCAGCACCTTTAATTTTCTTTTCAACATCAGATGGTTCATCTGTAAGGAAAATAGCTGAATTAGGTTCACTACTAGACATTTTACCACCTGTAAGACCTCTAGCAAATTGATTATATGTTGCTGCTGGTTTATAGAACACCGGCATTCCAAGTTCTTCTTCTAAATGAAGTAATTCTTTATCAATAGCTCTTTCATCTACATTTTCTCTATCATAAATAAATATTGCACCATATTTAGGAAGAACTTCCACTTGAGTATATCCCATGTTTCTTATTATATTATCTGCTTTGCTTAGTAAACTTTGACTTTTTTCATTTTGTTCAACAAATATTCCTAATCTATTATCTGTAACATAAACATCTTCAACTACACCTTCTAAATTACTCTGAATATCTACAATATCATATGGTCCTGCAGAAGAAACTAATAATGCACCTGAATTTGGAACTCTTCTAATTGCTTCATATTCATTACCTTCTGAATCAAAGTCAAATTTTTCATATCCCAAGTCAATTAATTCAGCTTCAATAGTTGATAATTTATCTTTAAGCGCCTTTCCTTTACCTTTAGTATAAATCATAACTTCTCCATGCTCTGGTGTAAAATCAACTTTGTATTGGCGCCATGCTTCTGCAATTGCACGAGTTAATCTCAGATGTGGATCTTGATCAAGACCAACAGGAACAATAGTAGGTCTTGGACCACCATATTGCGGCAGTTGTGGATGAAGTATATCTGAAACTTGAATAAATGGAAAGAAAACTTTTCCTGCAGGAACGCTCCAATTATAATGACTTAATGGATCTTTTAGCTCAGCATCGGGATTTTCTTTTCTCTCTTTATCTAAAGCAACAATAGATTCTCTAATTAATTGTTCAATATCTTTATCTTCATCTAATTTTACAAAACCATAAATACTATTCATCTCTCCAAGAGTTTTTTTACCTGAGAATGCAATTGCTAAATTAATTAAATCTTCTCTCTGCCACTGACTATAAACATCAACTTTATCTGGATCTAAACCAAGTGCAAGATAATTTGTAATATATTCTTCAGTTGCAATTTTTCTAGATTCTTCTGTGGAAATACCTCTTGCTACCCATGCTTCTGTATCAGATATTGCAATAACAACTTTCGCACCATGGTCTTGATACCATCTAATTTGATCAACAACTAACTTATGACCTAAATGTAATTTACCACTTGGCATTAAACCTGTCATCATAATAAAAGGTTCGCCTTTATTTATTACATCAACAATAGTATCAAAATCTCTATGTGCAACCATAATACCTCTGCGCATAGTATAATCTGGATCTTTAATTTTAGTTATTAAATCATCATCTTTACCATCTTTATCAAAACGCGTTAATCCAAAATCTTTAATCCTCTTATCATAATCCTCAGGTAACTCAGATGACCAAGGATCTACAGTCTGCTTTGACGAGTCAGCCATTATATTAATATAAAGGGACAAAGGTTTTAAGGATTTCGCTAGCCCATAGAAAGATTTATAAAACATACTTCATAAATATTATTAGCAATGCAAACTAGAATAAACGGTGGTTGTTTTTGGGCTTAGCCCTTTAGTATTTCTTTCTAGTTCACGATATTTTTCCGCGCTCAATAAGCTTTTAAGTTTATCTAGAAATATATATCATACAATCACTAGTAATGATGTGGTGATGACTAATGTATAAACCTATATTAAATATAGAAGAAGTAAAAGAACAAGCAAGAGATTTCAAAGTAAACGATGTATTAAAACATCATGCATATCAAAACAAGCCATTAAGTTTTGAAGATGCATACTTATTAGGTGTTTTTACAATTTATGGATATAATCCTGCACTTGAAGGAACATTTAAAATTAATAGAGATGTAGCTGAAAAGCAATCAATAGCAGCGCTATGTTCATTGCATAACCAAGCTCTTTATAGACAAGAAGGTTCAGCAGAACAGATCGCAGGAATATCTGCAGCTGTTTTTGACTATGATATTTTCCCATCAGAAAATAGTTTCTTAAATCCAAATGTAGAACTTTGTATGGATAATTGTGGAATGGGTGGAGATCTATACAGAACTCCAAATGTCAGCACAATATCTGCAATAATTGCTGCAAGCCAAGGAATTCCATTTTGCAAACATGGTTCACCAGGTAACACAGACTCAACAGGTAGTAGTGATTTTATGAAACATTGTGGTGTTGATTTATTCAGTCCAAAAGGTGTTGTAGAAAAAGGTGTTGAAAAATTCAATTATGGTTATACTGATGCAGTTGATACAAAATATAAACTTATACATGTCCAAACACATAAGTCAGCACAACTAGCACATATGAATGATATTATTGGACCAATAACAAATCCAATTAATCCAGAAATAATGACAAAAAGAATTTTAGGTATAAATCATTTAATTACAACAGATAAAATTGCTGAAGCATATCAAGTGCTAAATGAAAAAGGTGTAACTAACTTGCAAAAAGGATTATTTGTAAGAGGATTTATTGGAAAAGAACGTAATGGTGGAATTGATGAAGTATCTATTTTTCCAGGTGGAACAATTGTATCTGAACTTAATTACGGACAAATAGGAAATTATGAATTATATGCAGAAGATTTTGGAATGAAAGAAATAGAATATTTCCAAGTTCCAAAAAGTAAAGCAAAATTTAGTAGAAGTATCTTAGAAGGTAAAGTCCAAGGTGCTCCAAGAGATTTAATCTTAGCAAATACAGCTATAATATTTTATTTGCAAGGAAGAGATTTAGATGAGGGTGTTGAAATTGCGAGAAATGCTATTGAATCAGGATTACCTGTCAGAACAATAGATGATTTTGCAAAACATAGTTGTGAAAATGTTAAATAAAATATTTAAAACAGATAAACCAATTATAGGATCTCTACACTTTACTCCATTGCTAGGATATCCTAACTTTAAAAACATAAAAAAAGTTCTTGATGCTGCAATAAAAGATTTAGAAGCTTTTGAAAAAGGTGGAGTTAATGGAATTATTGTAGAGAATAATTATGATGTTCCACATAAAATAGAAGTTGGACCTGAAACTGTAGCATGTATGAGTTATTTAACAAGTGAGATAATGAAAAGAACAAAGCTTCCTGTTGGAGTAAGTGTTCTTTGGAATGACTATAAAGCTGCACTATCAATTGCAAGAGTATGTGGTGCTAAATTTATTAGAGTGCCAGCATTTGTAGATAGTGTAAAAACTGCATATGGAACAGTAATTGCTGAACCTAAAAAAGTTATAGAATATAGAAAGAAAATCGGCGCTGAGAATGTATTATTGTTTACAGATGTTCAAGTTAAGCATGCAGAAATGTTAGAAGAGCGACCTTTATCTGAATCAATTATAGAAGCAATAGTTAACAAAAGTGATGCAATAATTATAACAGGTAAGTGGACTGGAGATGCTCCAAACATTGAAGAACTTAAAATTGCTAGAGATACTGCTAAAGATTTTCCAATTTTTATAGGTAGCGGAGCATGTAAAGAGAATATTAAATATCTATTAAAATATGCAAATGGTATTATTATAAGCACATCTTTAAAAGAAGGTTCTAATATCTTTGGAGAAACTAATTTAAAATCTTTCAAACAAAGAGTAAGTGCTGATAAAGTAAAAGATCTAAAAAATGGATAATATAAATTTAGAACATGAAATTGCTTTAGAATTATTAAAAATAGATACTACTGTAAATATATTAAAAGAACAAGTAAATGATGAAGAAAAAATAACATTATTACAAATAGACGACAGTGTGATTGAATTAACTAAAAGACATTTAATTGAATTAGGTTATACACCAATTATAATAAAAGATCATAAAAACAACAATCGAATTGCAGCAATATTTGCTGAAGGAACTAATTGTAATATTGCTTTTCAAGGACATTTAGACACTGTTCCTAAAAATGAATGGGATAAAGAATGCGAATATAATTGGTTAGGTGAAATTACTGAGAAAAATGAAGAAAAAGTATTATTCGGACGTGGTGCTATTGATATGAAAGCACAGATTGGTGCTCTTTTTGCATCATTATATGAAACAAATAAACGTCCACATATAATTTTAACAACTGATGAAGAAATGGGTCACTATAGTGGATTTGCAGGAATACACAATACATTAGACTATATGAAAAGAAATAATATATCTCCTGAATTTTTTGTAAATATGGAAGCAAGTTCATTCAATGTAACATATTCAAGAAAAGGTGCTATGACTGTAAATATATACGTAAAGGGAAAATCTGCTCATGGAAGTAGACCTGAAGAAGGTATAAATTCAATTTATCGCGCAAGAAGAATTATAGAAGCAATTGAAAATCATATAGAAGAAATAAAACAGATTAAAGATCCAGTATTAGGATACAGGACAATAAATATTGGAAAAATATCTGGAGGTTCACGAGTTAATACTGTACCTGATGAAACCATCATTAATCTAGAAAGCAGATTAATACCTGGTGAAACTGGTGAACAAGCAACTGAAAAATTAATTGCAGCAATATCCAAACAAACAGGATTTACACAAGGTAATGAATTTGAAGCTATATTAGGTATGAATTATCCACCGTATCAGATGCCTGTTGAATTTGCTAAATCAATTGCAGAGAAAATACCTCTTGCTAAAGGAATTGGTGGAGAATTTGGATTTGCTGAAGATAATTTCATATGTAATAAAGGATTTAATGTAATTGGATTTGGGCCAACAAACCAACACGCACATGAACCTGGCGAATATGTAACTCTTAATGATTTAACTAAATGCAAAGACTGTTACATATCTTTAATAGAGAACAAGTAGAATGGAAGAAAAATATGAAGTGTTATTTATTTGTGCGTCCAATGTAGGGCGAAGCCAGATAGCAGAAGGATTCTATAATCATTATTTAGGATATCAAAAAGCTATAAGCTCAGCAGGTATAGCAAAAGAAAAAGGTCTGTTATAATTACTTAGTTGCTTTTAATATGTACACAGGTTGAGTTATCTCAACACCTGCATCAACTTCCTTAATGCCTAAATTATTAATTACATGTAGTGGTTGATCAAGTAAAAATTCCTCAAGTTCTTTAACTTGTGGTGGTGTAAGTTTACATCTAGGAACTAGGTCTTGAATTGTATGTGTTAAATTATAATCATTAAATCTTTTAATTGTAAACTCATTAAATCCTACTTTATCAGCAAACTCCATAACTTCATTAACAGTTAATACATATGGTCTAATCATATCACTTCGAGATTCACCTTTCCTATCTGCCGTCCAACAAGCTTCTTTATACCAAAATTCACTTATTACAGCTTGAGTATCATGATCTATTTCAAGAGCAGAAACATCTATATAGCATCCATCATCAGACAATAATTCATATGCTTTATTAAATATTTCTTGATGCTTTCCTTTTGGAAAATAATGTGTCATTAACCTTGAAACAACACAATCAAAATCACTTTTTGGATTATATTGTAATAAATCTACACATTCCTTGACACCAACTTCATCAGGTATTGCATCTAACAAAGGTTCATTACAATCAACAAAAGTTATATTAACATTTTGAAGTTTGTGTTTAATATAACGTCCAACTATACCTGTGCCACATCCAATTTCACAAATATTATTTACATTAGATGGAATCTCATTTAAAATATAATTTAAAAGATGTTCTTGATCTTTAAAAAATCCTGTATCTAAACTCTTATGAAATTCTTCAGTATCCGAATCATGGATTAATGTATGTTTAACTTGCTTTGATTGTTCTGACATATTTAATATACACGCAAAAGCTCTTAAACTCTTTTATAATCAAAAACTAAATATTTTTAAGTTATTCTAAATATAAATAACATGACTAAAACATTTACAGAAATTGAAAAAGCATTTAATGCTGTAGGAATCAACCAGATTAATATAGAAGAATTTTCTAGAATTATACAAAAAGAACATGATACAAATATTGCTGATGTAATAATTTCTGAAGCTAAAAAAATGCAATGGAATGTTATATATCAATTTCCTGAAATAATTGATTTATTTCATAGTTTAGATTTTGAAATAGATATAAGAACTAAACTACTTTCTACATTAACAAATGAGATAGATAATTTAGTAGGCAAAGATATTGAACAAATATATATTGCTGATGCTGGATGTGGTGTTGGTATAGAAAGTTGTGCCTTAGGATGGATGTACAAAGATTCTGTAAATATAAGTGGCTATGACCCAAAACCTGAAAGAATAATTATGGCTGCACGCAGAGCAAGGAAAACTAATTTAGATAATATTACTTTCCATATTTCAGATCATGAAAAAGCTGCTGAACTTATACAACCACAAGATATTGTTTTTGCAGGAAATTCAATATATTATAATAATATAAAAGAATTTAAACAAAAATATACATTATTAAAAAATATTATCAAACCACAAGGATTATTGATAGTGCAAAGCTATGTAAGAAACAGAGGTGGTCTTAATAGACCTTTCCACTTAGAAATATATAAACAAATTGGCTTGACTCTTGAATCTCATTCTGCATGTACTGTGGATATTTTTAATGCCACATTAAGAGTAAAATAATATAATCAAAAACTACATAAATTATATTTTGTATTATATATAATGACATTTAATTCAGAGCTAGCAAAAGAGTTCTTTAAGTTAGCAGATGCTTTAGATATGAAAGGCGTTGCTTGGAAGCCGCAAGCATATCGAAGGGCAGCATTTGCAATTGATGGTATTGAAGATGTTCGCAAGATATACACGCGAGAAGGTGTTGAAGGTCTGAAAAAGATTCCAAGTGTTGGAGAAGCAATTGCTAGCAAAATTATTGAATTCATTGAAATTGGTGAAATAAAAAAAATTGCTGAATTAACTCAAGACATACCAAAGCAACTTATTGAAATTATGGGGCTTCCAGGAATGGGTCCAAAAAAAGGTAAAATTCTATATGAAAAACTTAAAATTAAAACAATTGAGGAATTGAAAAAAGCTGCGCAAGAGGGTAAGATTCGTGAACTTGATGGTTTTGGTGAGAAATCTGAAAAAGAAATTTTAGAAGGAATTAGCTTGGGACTTAAGCAAAAAGTTCGCCAACCTTATGATAAAATATTTCCAATTGCAGAAAAGATACTAAAAAAAGTTCAAAGCTGGCCAGAAGTTACACGCGCAGAACTTGCAGGTTCAATTAGACGGAAAGAACCAACAATTGGTGATATCGATATAATTGTAAGTTCCAAAAACCCTCCCGAAGTAACTGCAAAGTTTGTCAAACTACGGCAAGTTAAGAAAGTAATTGCACATGGTTCAACAAAAGCAGCAGTCTGGATGAATAATAATTTTGAAGTAGATGTGCGTGTTGTTGATGATTCTTGTTATGGTGCAGCATTACAATATTTTACAGGACCAAAAAACTTTAACATCAAAACAAGAAAAATCGCAATCAAAAAAGGTTACAAACTTTCTGAATACGGACTTTTTGACCGCAAGACAAACAAGCTAATTGCAGGTAAAACTGAAAAAGATATTTTCAAAAAGTTAGGTTTACCATATATCAAACCAGAAAAATCCAGAGCTGCATTTTCTAATGAATAGTTAAACTTAAAAACAAACTACTGGAATTTAATAAATGGATAATAAAGCACCTAAATATTATTATTATTATGAAATAGGCTTAGGAAATATAGTTAATGAAGCTATTCGTGTAAAACATCCTGGCTTTAAAGAAGAATTAACTCTAACTAAAAAAATAGCTAGAATAAATAATCATCTAAAAGATAATGAGAATAATCGTGACTGGTTTTATGCTATTTGGGATCCTTATTTATCAAAAGAAGAATTGAAAAAACCACATATTGGATTTAAACAATATATGTTAGCTAGAAGATTAGCAGACCAGCCAGAAGTAGGTCTAATTAATGATAAAGATATTGGATCGATTGGAATTACATTATCCTCAGAATATGATAGAGAATTACGATTATTTAATAGCAGACCAAATATAAAAGAAGTACCTAAAGAAGGTAGCCGCACATTTTATACGAATATATTAGATCAACCCGAACAAACTACAGAAGAGCATCATAAAGGAATTTTATTTGTAACATCAAACTTAGAAAGTTTAACTACGCGTATGAAAAAACTTAATTGGAGCATGAGTTTTTTTAATCCAAAAACACCAAATAAAGTTAAGATAAGTAAAAACATGAGAAAGCAAAATCAAGGAAGAATTATTCAGTTCAGCCATTGGTGTTCAACTAATTATATCTCTGATGCTAATGAAATACATAACATTGCTATTGCATAAAACATAGTAAACAAAATCTTATATTCTCAATTTTGCAAATTTATTATACATCAAATTGCTATGCAATTCCAGAGAAAACGCTTTGCGTTTTCTTGGCCACGCAAAGCTAAGGTTTTGCTCGGTGATGTCTCTTAAACCTCACAAGGTTCGGATTAAGATGAAACAAAGTATAGCGATAGAACATTATTCAAATCCAGAAGTTATGAAAGAACTAGCGAGAGTTAGTCAAGACCGAGAAGTTGGAATTGTAATGCAAGGTGGCTTTTTTGGAAAGCGACCAGATATTATTCAATATCCAAAAGAAATTGAAGCACTTGCACGCAAAGGTGCAACTAGTTTTCATATTTCGCAAGAGCGTTGGTTTGACCCAATGCATCTTTCATCAGAATCTACAAAAAGAGAAATAGATGCTTTACGAAAAGGTTGGGATTTAATTGTTGATATTGATTGTCCACATTTTGATTACTCAACTCTTGCTGCTGAAACAATTCTTGAAGCACTAGATGTTGAAGGTGTTGAACCGCAAATTAAATTCTCAGGAAATCGTGGATGGCATATTGCAATTCCATTTGAAGCATTTCCAGATAAAGTTGGAAAAAAGAAAACTAAAGATATGTATGGAGAAGCAAGTGAAGCAATTCTTCTTTACTTACGTAATATAATCAACAAACAACTTTGGGTTAAAATTAAAGAAAAAGAAGGTGACTTAAGAAAAGTTGTTGAGCGAATTGGCAAGAAACCAACTAGTGAAGATATAAGTAAATACATTGGTCTAGACCTGGCTCTAGGTAAGCCAAGACACTTAATTCGAGCACCATACTCTTTACATGAAAAAACCGGACTTGTAAGCATCACAATCGATCCAAAAGATATTAAAAAATTTGATAGAGATTGGGCTAAACCTGAAAACATCAAAGAAATAAATGACTCATTTCTTAATCCAGAAAAAGTCAAGCGTGGCTCTGCATTAGAATTACTTGGCTCTGCAAGAATAGAACAAAGACAGAGAGAATTAGAAAAATCTAGCACAGGAGAAGTCACGCAAATAACTGAAATTGAAGGTAAAGTTCATGAAAACAAATTTCCTCCATGTATGAAACTTATTCTTAATGGATTAACCGATGGTAGAAAACGAGGTTTATTTGCACTTCTAAACTTTCTTAAATGTTGTAATTGGAGCTGGCAAGAAATTGAACAGACCATAAAAGCATGGAATGATAAAAATGCTGAGCCACTAAAAGAAGGTTATATTATTTCGCAACTAAACTGGCACAGAAGAAATCCAAAGAAAGTTCCACCATCAAACTGCAAAGAATACTATGTTGAAATCGGAATTTGTCAGCCAGATAATATCTGCAAATCAATCAAGAACCCTTTAAGCTATGTCAAACGAAAGAAACTATAGTTTTAACCTAACAAAATATCTTAAAGGCGAAATCTAATATTTTGATATGCCAATTGAAGCTTTTACTTATGAAGATATTTATGAATTACTTAGAGTAGAAAAATTTGCAACAGACCTTGAAGAAATAAAATCCACAGCATTAGCAAGAATTCAAGCTTATCTCAAAGCAAAAGAAGAACTACTTAGCAAACAAGAAAGCGCGGTTTCAATTTTAAGTTCTCAAAAGAAAATCAAGATTCAGCAAGAAATAAACAATGCACTAAGAGCGCTCAAAGATTTATATGAAATTCGAGAACGAAAAATAATAAATCGTGCGTTATACAATGCAAGAACTGGTTCTGAATTTAAAGACACGACAAATATGCTTGAAAATGAAATTGAATTATATGAACAGCTACTTACTATTTTAAGTGACCAAAAAAAGATTTTCTTTAAGACTCTTGAGAAAGCTTCTGAAATTGAAGAAAAGAATATTAAGATTTCTAAAAACAAGCCAGTTAAAGAAAACCCTACTTATGAAGACCCTGAAGAAAGTGAAACTCCAGCACATGTAGAAAAAGAAGATTGTCCTGTAAAATTTATTGATGTAAAATTTATTGAAGAATGTCCCGAGGTTTTTGGTGAAGACTTAGAAAAATACGGTCCTTTTGAAGTAGGTACTGAAAGTAAGCTACCTGAACAACTATTCTCAATTCTAGAAAAACAAAAGAAAGTAGAACGAAAACAGTAAGCTTTTTAATGGGTAAAATTAGGTTCTATATAATGAAATTCCCAAAATCAGTAATGAGATATTGTCCGATGTGTAAAGCTAGATTTAAACATAAGGTTACTCAAGCAAAGACAAAACCTAGACCAAAGCCAAAAAAGCACTCATTAAAATGGGGAATCCGACAGTATTTTAGAGTTAATGCTGGTTTTGGTGGAATGCCACGTTCTAAAGTTAATAAATCAAAACAAAGTCAACACATTGTTTTGAAATACACTTGTGAAAAGTGTAAAAAATCTCATGTTCGAAGTTTTAATAGAATGAAGAAATTCAGTCAGGTATAAATAAAATGATACAAATTAAAAATTTGCAAATTTCAGTTGCAAAACAAAAGGAGAACAACTAAAATGGTAAAAGATAAAGGTCCAAATTCAAGTTTTATAAAAGTGAAATGTGCTAAATGTAAAAATATTCAAATTATTTTCGAAAAAGCTGCAAGCGATGTAAAATGCCTTGTTTGTGATGAACTTTTAGCTAAATCAAAAGGCGGAAAAGCAGATATAAAATCTAAGGTTACTGAAGTATTAAATTAATTATTGTTGCGATTGAACACCAACACATATGAGCAACGTTTTCCAGAGAAAATCTTTGATTTTCTTGGCCTCGCTGAACAAAGTTCAGCTTGGTGATGAAACTTTTTCTGAAAAAGTTTCGCAGACATAAAAGCTAAGGTTACTGAAGTCTTGAACTAAGAAGTTTTATAAAGCTGTTATTTTAGAATTTATTATGTATACTAAAAAAGGGTATCCTGAAGAAGGAGAATTCATTATTTGCACAATTGCCAAAGTTTTACCTCATTCTGTATTTGCAACATTAGATGAGTATAGCAAAAAAGAAGGCATGATTCATACTTCTGAAATGGATAGACGCTGGGTCCGTAATATGAAAGTCTACCTAAAAATTGGACGCCAGTTAGTTTGTAAAGTTATGGATGTAGATAAAGAAAGAAATCAGATTAATCTATCAATTAGAAGAGTTGGTGAAGGTCAGCGAAGAAGTAAAATGCAGAAATGGAAAAATGAAAAGCGAGCAGATGACTTGCTACAGTTCTTTGCTAAAAAAAATAAATTAGAAATTGAAGAAATATACAAAAAGTTTGATGAAAACATCATATCAAACTATGAAGGATTATATCCATTTATGTTAGAAGTTACACAATTAGGAGAAGATACGCTTAAAGAACTTAAAATTCAAAGCAAACAAGCACATGAACTGTTTGCTCTAATAAAGCAAAGGATAAAAATACCCAAATCAGAGATAAACGGAGAGCTCCATATGCACTCAACAAAAGGTGATGGAGTCAATGCAATTAAGAACGCTGTAGAAGATATAATAGAAACTGCAAAAAAGAAAGATTATGATATAAGCATTAATTATATTGGTGCTCCAAAATACCAGCTAAAAATATCTGCTGAAAACAAAAAACGAGCAGACCAAGCATCTGAGGAGATTGTATCAAGATTACAATCTTTACTTGGTGGAAAATCAAATGTTGAGTTCGTAAAGAACCGGAGTTAATAATATGAAAAACGATGTATGGATGATTAAAGAGGAAGGGAAAGTCCCAAAGCTAAAAAATGCTATTTTAATTGCAGGCTTGCCAGGAATTGGTAACGTTGGAAAAATCACTGCAGATTTTCTTGTAGATGAATTAAAAGCTAAAGAATTATATCGAATAAATTCCACATTATTCCCACACTCTGTGTTCATTGGTGAGGATAGTTTACTTGAATTACCAACAGTTAGTCTTCATTTTCTAAAAGCTGGTGCTAAAAACACTAAGGATTTAATTTTCCTAACGGGAGATGTTCAACCAATGGAAGAACAAGCAAGTTATGAATTCTGCAATAAAATACTTGATTTAGCAAAACACATAGGTTGCACCGAAGTAATAACTATTGGTGGAATTGGTCTGCCTGGAGAACAAAAACATCCTGATGTCTATGGTGTTGTAACAGACAAAAAAACCAAACTAAAATGGACAAAATTAAGTAAATCAATTAAATTCAAAGATAATAAAGCAGCTACAATTGTTGGAGCAACGGGATTGCTTTTAGGACTTGGAAAGCTAAAGAATTTAAATGGAATATCCTTACTTTGCGAAACAGTAGGACATCCATATCACTTAGGACTTAGAGAAGCAACACAAGTTCTTAAAATTCTAAAAAAACCACTTGGATTAAAAGTTGATTTAAACAAGATTGAGAAAGAAATTAAGAAAGAAGAAATCGATCACTCTGAAAAAGCTAAAGAATCTCATGAAGGAGTTTTAATGAAAAAACTTAAGAGACTTTCAGGTGATGCAAGTAGTGATACGAGCTATATTGGATAAGATTATTCAAAGCGATTCATAAAATCAACTATCTCAGCTAGTTCAGGTTCGGCTTTTAATGCAGCAAGTACATCTGACTCTAGCTCTGAAATTTTTGGGGGTATTCCTTTCTCTCCAGCTTTAAACTTCCGAATATCTTTCTCAAGTTCACCATTCTTATCTGTAAAATCAGCATGTATTGCATAATAACCATTATTAACTCGTTCATATTTTATTATCAAAGTTTTCTTAAAAATCTCGTTGCCACTTAATTGCAAATCATAATTATCTGCGAACTCGATTCTAATTCTTTCTACTGAACAAATATTCGGATCAGGTTTTACGATTATATTATCTTTTTCGTCATTATCTATTTCATGCGCTTGTGCTGCAATTACCATACTTTGAAAGATAGTAAAAACTTAAAAACAGTTCGAATTAGAAATCAGTTAAACTCTTTTGGGGTTTTTCTATTTGTTTTTGTTGTTCCATACTAGCCGGGCGTTCAGATACAAATGGTTTAGGTTGTGGTTTCTCTCCAAAGATTGCTTCGCCATAAACACCATCATAACCTGGCTTAACTTCAATCTGACCTGCACGATTCTTTAAGATAAACTGAACTATATTTTCATCCACAACTTTTTGCAAATCATCTGCAGAAACATTTAGAAGAACATTGTATTCTGAACCAAAATTATCAATTAGTTTGTTGAAAATTTCCCAAACCTTTTGCGTTGCTACTCCTGTTCCAACTACTCCAGAAATCAAATCAGATAAAGGTAGTAATTTGTATACTTTTGCTGCATTTTTTGGTGTATATCCTTCTGGCCTATCTGCTAATTCTTCAACTCGATACATAACTCCAATTGTAAGTGGCTTTTTACAAACTGGGCAAATATCATTATACTTTTTAGAAATCTGTGGAATGAAACTAACTCCACAATTTCTGTGTCCATCATGATGATACCGTCCATAACCAGGGTCAACTTCAATTGTTCCTTCATAGCCGTCTCGTGTTCGAATTGCGTTAATTAAATCTTTGTAAGTTAGATTTTTCAAGTCAAACAAAGTTGCTTCCCTACCAATTCTCCAAGGCCAATGGCTATGTGCATCTGAAAAAGACAGAGCTGTAAATTTATCTAGTTCAGAAACTCGCCAATTCATCTCAGGGTCAGAACTAAGTCCTGTTTCAAATGAATGAATATGCTTTATTTGGTCACCAAGTGCTTCTTTAAATGAATCAAAACCTGATTTTGAACCAAGCAAACCAAACCAAGGTGTCCATATGTGTGCAGGTATTATTTCAATATCATTAGATATATTATTTAGCCCTTCTGTAACTTCAATTATACTCTTACCGAATATTGGTCGACCATCATAATCAACTCTACCAAATTTTTTGAAGTAATCTGTAATTTGGTCCACAACATCCATATTTGGCGCAAGAAGAACAACGTGTGCTCTACGACCTTTATCGCCCTGACGATACATTAAAGAAATCTCATTTGAAAGAACAAAAGGATATCTTGACTTTGTTTTGTAAATTCCAGAACCATCTGTAGTTAGTTCAGACTTTAGCTCTTTCTGCCATTGTGGATGCATAAAATCTCCCGTTCCAAGCAAATTAAGTCCCTTTATCTTACCATATTTCTCAAGATTAGGTAGGTCTAGCTTGTTAGATGTAGCTCTAGAAAATCTGCTATGTAAGTGCAAGTCAGCAATATATTTCATACATATATCTCCTGCTGCGATTTAATACAAATTATATATGAGCAGCGTTTTTGGTCAAACTTTTTCTGAAAAAGTTTGGATGTAGCTCTAGAAAATCTGCTATGAAGATGTAAATCAGATATGTATTGCATAATACTATAATAAATCTCTAAGTTAAAAACAATATTATTCTTAATTACAACTATCTACTTGAACTTTAATATCATCGATTGCAACGGGATCATTAAGATTCTCTGAGTCGATTTCTGCTGAAAATAACAATTCTGTTCTATCATTTACAATACATTCTTCTGGGATATCATATTCAAATTTAACCCAACCATCTTCATTTCCAGGCCATACACTAGAACGTTTAGTATTATCGCCTTCGCCAATTATACCAGGGAATTTCCCTAAATGTTTGTAATTATCTGAAGTAGCACATAGAACACTTACACTATCTTCACTACCTCCATCTAATTGGAAATTAGACATAAAACTAACTTTCAAGTTAGCATCTTTTGGAACAAGTATTTTCTCAGAATTCACACAATAATTAATTTCACTATCATTTAATTTTGCTATGGTATATAATCCATGCCCTGATTGATAGCCTAAATCTGCAGACATTACCCATTCAGATTCACCTGAACAATAACTACCAATAAAAGTTGTATCTTCAGTTAAATATGGTGTCCAACCATAATATTCTAAATTATTATGACCGGGGTCTTTTTCAAAATCATATTCTACAATAACAAGTCCTTCTTCACAAATTAAACTCCGATATACTTCAGAATTATCTGCAATTCCTGTGCAATAACCACTTCCACAAAAACCACTCATGCAAGATACATCTGAATTCTCGCCAGTTAAAAGTTCTACAGGCAATCCACAAGTTTGTTTAGTTGCAATTTTAGCTCTACAGAAACCTGGTTGCTCACAATATTCATTAACCTCGCAATCTGTTGAGATTGTGCAAGTTCTCATTGATTCAAGAACAGGCATTACTGCAATTTTCTGAGTTAAAAGTTGAGTATGCATATAACTTGTAGTAATTGTAAACCTATCTTCAAAATCAAAAGGAACGTTTGGAACCATAATTGAACATATCACAAAACCATTTCCATCTTCATCTAATCCAATTTTATTATCATTATATCCACAAAGTTTAGTAACGTTATCATTATTATAAATATCTGCACCAAGAGTAATTTGATCAATTGTAATAACATTAATATCATCAATAACTAATTCTGAACATGTTGAATCTGAATTATAAATTTCTCCATCACCAACCATTTCGAAATCAATTCGTATATCTAACAAAACATCATCACTGTCTGTTCTAATTAAACCGTTTGACATTTGAGTAATCCCTGTAATTAAAATTGGACTACTACTTGTCTGAACACTTGGCTTTCCAAATGGATCACATACAGTTTCATCGCGCTCTCTTGTTATACATATATCTGCAACAGCAGTGGTTTTGTAAGGATAACAAACATCTACTGCAATAGAAATCGGAGAATCTTCTGTAATCATAGCAGGTCCTGAGTAAGCAACATCATCAAAACTAATATAATCAATGCCGCCAGGAATAAAACCTGCCTCTGTTTTTATTCTCTTAGGTATAAGATTTTCATTATATTTAACAATATTATCTTCAAGTCCAAAGTTCTGCATATTACTAATTAAAACGCGTATATCTCCTGCATCAATATCATTTTCACCTTTATTTTCTAATTGAAGAACAACATTAAAATTATTATTTTGGAAAACTCGTGCAGGAGGATTATTTCCAACAAATGAAACAACTACACCATTATCTCCACCTACAAAACCTACAACTCCGACATTATCTGTTCCTCCACCAATTGAAGGTAAATAATCAACACATCCACTAACTAATAATACAAGACTAAATATCAGAGCTACATAAACCGTCTTCATACAATTAGATGCTATACTATATAATAAACTTTACTCTATAATATAATTAAATCTAAACTAAAATATCTTCCTTAATTAAAAGTCAATGCTATTCTTAACTACAACTTGCTTAGTTGTTTGTGTGTAATAATTATATGAAAGAGTAATCTCAACTAGCTCTGAATAATCTCCAGATATTGAAGGCTGTGAAAATGTACATGTGTACGAACCTTTGTTATCAACTAATGTAATTGTTGGTTTTGCTCCTTTTCTCAAACATTCCACTTTTTCAACACCGCCAACTTTTACACTATCAATTGTTATTTGATTTGAGTTTAAGTCAGCTACACCTAATTTTGTACAATTACTTACTGACTTTGTTATTGGGAATGCAATACCATCTCCAATATTTTCTATTGTAAATGTAAATGCATATTTGTTTTCGCTAGTTTCTTTGTTCTTTCCTGCAGGATTTTCAACAACATTTGTAATTTGAATTGGTGCAATTGTATTTGATGCATCTTTTTCTCCTGAAATTGTACATGTTTCAGCACCTGTTGCTTGTGCATAAGCATTATCACTAAAGCAACCTTCTGCTGTAGTCATTGTCTTATATCCGTAACAAGCTTGTGCAACAAAATTCAGAGTTTGATCTGATGAAATTGATAAATCATAAGAAGGTAATGAACCATCTACTGCTTGCCAATTAACATATGCGATTTCTCCTGGAATTAATTCACTATTTACATAATGAGCTCCACCTAAACCTTGATCATAAATTAGTTCTGTGCTACATTCTTCGCCTGCTTCACATAAACCAATAGTCATAGGATTTACACCAAGTAAGAAAACTGAAATAGCACCATCTGTACCCTCTGCTGCAGATAAATCATATTCTCCACGATTATCTAATTTTATACCAATGTCAAAAGAAGTATCATCTTCACTTATTTGTTGTGGTGGTGCGCCAGGCATAAATTCAACATTAATGCCGCTTGAATCTGAAACAGTTGCTGTCTCTTCATCGTTTCCAGTACAACCACTAAATGCAAATATAAGTAAAAATACGGCCAGGACAGATAATACTTTTGTACTCATCCAGTTTTTAATAGCTTATTACTTTTATAGTTTGTTCATTGTATGGTAGAGGTAACAATTCAAAATACAAATTATTAAAAACTTAATTTATTTATTAAAATATGAATTTTAAAGAAAACGCGAAGTATACATTAAAAACATTACTAGGAATTGGACAACCCTGGTACCACAAAGCAGCTCTTGCAGCAACATATGTTTCTCTAGCAGCATTTACTTACTGCAACATTGAAGATTTAGCCAATATACATAAAGGATATGCATTATTAACTACATCAACTGCAGGTTCAATTACCACACTAACACACGAAGATATAATTGATCGCATAAACCTGTGGGTATCTAAAGAAGATAAAAATCCATCTCATTGGGAAATAACAAGAGACTAAGGTTTAATTGTGACAGCAGTTGTTTCATGATCTCGATATTTATAACTGACTTCTGCTTTAACTAAGAAACTCTGGAATGCAGAATTCCCAATATATTCTTCAGTTACAACAAACGGTATGTAAAAATTCATATGGTCTGCAGGTTCTATTGTTTCAAATTCTCTTTTGCCTTCATCTGATAATGTAAATTTCCGCGTTATAATATCCTCACCACGGATTGCAATAATTTCTGTTGTTGGTCCAGTAAATAATACATTTGAATCAAGTGCATCTTCGATTTCATTACCAACTTGAATCATCTCTGTATTTGGGAAACTAATTGAAAGAGATTCAATATCACTAATTTTTCCACTTCCTGTATTTTGAACAGTTATTACTAAATCAGTAACTTCTCTAAATGAATCATCTTTATCTTCTCCACGCACATAATCCTCTGAGCCAGTTAATCCTAATCCTAAATTAATTTGTCTATCACCAATATACCAAGAAGTGTAACTATCCTTAGCAATTTCATACTTATCTAAAGGATTACCATCATAACTACTAACAATTTCAGAATCAAATGCATAAATCTGTTTTCCTGCAACAGCAGTTGTTGCATATTCCCAATTTACTTTCAAGTTAGATATTATTTCTTCTTCATCAACCCTAACACCTGTATGATTACAATATAATTGTCGATTATATATTCGCTCCATGTGGAAAGTATTTACTTCATCAGAACCAGAAATATAACATTCCCAATCAGAACCATCAGAACATCCTTTTGGTTTTTCATCATCACTAATTCGTCCTAATGATACTTTTTCTAAAAATTCATCCCATTCCTCTTGAGAATTTTCTGCACAGAAATCATCAGGTTCCGTAGTAATTGTAACTATTGTGGTCTTATCAAATCCACTAATTAAATTTATATTTCCAGTTAAATATATTGCTTCACTATTTTTGAAATACTCTTTACGTGGTTCAATATTCTTTAAAACAATATCAAATTCTTCTTGAACTGCATATTCAGATTCTACAGCTTCTGAAGTCCAGAGCTCCTCTGGCTCAAAATCACCAGAAAGTATTTTTCCAATAATATTAAATTGATGTTCTACACCACTTTCTTCTAAAGCTTCTTCTGTTTCTCCAACAACATTTGACTTTTCAAATTCAGATACTAAATCTGTGCCATATGGTGTAAAGAAAAACATCCAGTAAGCAAATATTAGTAAAACAACAAGCACAAGTCCAAAAGCAAATGCAAATTTTGTATAAGATATAAAAAGTATTATAGCGATAATTGCCACCAAAAGAACTAATGAAAAAGTACTAGGTAAATAATTCATAACAAAAAGACTAATAATCGCACCAATTGACAATAATAATTTAAGTCCCCAAGATTTCTCTAATCTTTTCTGTAGACGCTCTTCTTTTTTACCAGCTCTATAACTAAATTTTTTTTCTTTTCTAGCGTTTCTAAGATCAAATCTTTGTTCTTTTAATGAACTCTTAAAATCAGCTTTTCGCTTCTTACGATAATCTTTGCCTTTAAATAAACCCCATTTATTTTTATAACTCTCTTTTTTCTTAGCTAATTCTTTCTTACGTCTTTCTTTTCTTTGAGATAAAGTTTCATTTTCAGGAATATCATCTTCATCATCTTCCCCCCTGATTTTATCTAAAATATCATCCCAGTCTACCATCTTAATTTTCTACATTTTGAATTATAAGTGAAGCTTGTCTTAGATCAAGCTCATCTTCAGCAGAAAATTTTATTTCATTTCTGCCTTCTAATAAATCTTCGCAAATATCAATCTCAACTTCAGAATTTGTAAAATCATATTTCTCAATCCGAGAATTTATTTCAACAGCAATAGAATCATCTCCTGTATCTTTTCTTAAATTAAGAATACATTCATAATCACCAACTCTCTGAATCTTCCTATAATCTCCACTATTAATTGAGAAAAAGTATGTTGTAGATCTACCTGAAGATTTTATTGTATCAATTAAAATATTTGAAAAGCGAACATTATATTTACCATCTTTATCAACATTCCAATCAATTATATTAGCGCCTTCTTTCAAAGCAGTTACTGGAATTGAAAACTCTAAATCTTGCGAAGGAATTGCTTTTATCAATCGCTTCCCATTTAACTTAATATCTAAATTAGATTGCTCACCTTCAGATATTATGTATGCCTTTAATGTAACTTCGCGAGCATTTGCAACTTCAGATGAAGATAATGAAAATATCTGATTAACTTGCGAATCTTTATCATTATATTCATAAGTAAATAATTCTAAATCAAGAACAGTAACTGAATTCTTTTGCCAAAATTGGATTATTGGAGAATCAGTTGTTATCTCAATATAATTTGCGCCATCTTCAAGATAAGTTTTTGGGAAATCAACCGTAATTTGTCCACCAATAACTGCATCTCTAGAAAGAACAGTTTTACCATTCAAGTAAATTTTAATATTTGCATCGCCCGCTATGTCATAAACAATAAAAGTCAGACCTGCAGAATCAACATTTTCTAAATCTACACTAAATCCAAATTCATAAACATCATTTGTAAATATACTTGAAGAAAAAACAGCGTCACGTGCAACATCAATCTCAGCCTTTCTAAGTGTATTATCAACAACAATATCATTAAGAGGTATCCTTTTTACACCTTCAATAGTAGTTCCTGAATTTAATTCACCAGGTGCAACATCAAAAACAGTATTTTCATATTCAACAACATATGGTGGTAAAATTTCTTCCCGAACTGAAGGTTCAACAGTATAAATAAAAACCATAATACCTGCAAACATAGCAATAAGAATAACAAAAACTGCGCTCGAATGAATCAAATCATATTTAGCCATAATATTTTATATAACAATCATTTATTTAGTTTACGATACAATACAATGAAAATCTTAAAATTAGATTTAAAATATGGAGAATCAAAACTGCTAGTCCAGAACAAAGAAGATCTTGTTCCACTGTCAAAAATAATTCAACAAGGAGATATTATAATTGGCAAAACTGAAAGAAAAATAAAACTGGGTGGGGAAGATGGGCGACAAAAATCAATTAGAAAAACAATAACTCTAGAAATTAAAGTTATCAAAATTATTTTTGAAGAAAGTGTTCTTAGAGTTAATGGGCAAGTTACAAAACCAACTGAAGATATACCTATTAATTCTGCGCACACAATAGAACTAACTGAAGGCTCTGAATTTAAACTAAAGAAAAAAGAGTGGCTCAATTATCAAATCGAACAATTAAAAAATGCAGAGACTTCTTCTCAAATACCCAAGGCGTTCTTGTGCGTTCTTGATGATGAACAAGCTAGTTTCGGACACTTAAGTAGTTCAGGTATTAAGTATCTTGGAAAAATAAATTTAAGACTTACAAAAAAACGCATTGAAGAAAAAAAGAAAGATGAAATTAAAAAAGTTGCACAGGAGATATTAGAAAAAGCAGGAGATATGCAAATAATTGTTGCTAGTCCTTTATTTTGGAAAGAACTTGTTTTCAAAGCAATAAAAGATATTAATCCAGCAATTGCTAAAAAAGTTTTAATGGGAAATGTTAGCACAGGTTCAGAAAAAGGCTTGCTTGAGTTACTATCAACAGGTGCAGTTGATAACATAATTAAAAATGCAGAAATATCAAGACATGAAAAAATTATGAACAAACTGCTTGAAGAAATTGCTAAAGAAAGTCTTGCAACATATGGATTTGAGCAAGTTGAGCAAGCAGCACAAAGCAGTGCAGTTAAAGACTTACTAATTTCTGAAAAACTATTTCCATCTAAAAGAGAAGAACTAGAGAAACTAATTAAGCAAGTTGAACAAGCAAAGGGTTCTATTCATATTCTTGACAAAAAATCTGATGCAGGAAAAAAACTACTTGGACTCTCAGGCATAGCAGCTATTCTAAAATTCAAAATCTAAATCTTTTTAAAACAATAATTAAAACAAGCGTATGATAACGGCATATCATTCAAATACACATTTATCTGCGGAAATGTGCAATGATATAGATACATATCTAACAGAAAATAAGTTTACAAAAGATGGAGAGTGCGGTCAAGATAGCATAGAATTTAGAATTAATAATATTCATAAAAAAGAAATTATATTTACTATAAACTCTGATAATGAATTTAGTTGGATATATCGCACAGATGAAGTTATGCCTGGGGGAAAATTACCTGAAAAAGATAAACAAGTAATAAGAACTTTATGTGATAAAACTAATTCTAAACCTATGGGAGAAATACTCAATTCTAAGGTTGTTAAATCATTTCTTTAACTTTTTAAAGTTCAACCAGTAAATTTGAAATGGTTAAGAAAGATTTGATTTGTTTTGATTTAGATGGAACATTAGTTAGTTCTATTGAAGCGCATGAAAAATCATACATGACTGCGTTTAAAGAAAACAATCTCAAGCTACCAACAAAAAAGAAATTGCTTAGTCTTTTTGGTCTTGGTGCTGAAGAAATAATTACAAAATTGTATCCAAAAATCTCTAAGCGCAAGTTAGAGAAAGTTGTGCAAGACCTCTTAGAAGCACATGAGAAATCAAAGAACTTAATCAAACAATTACCTTATGTTGTTGAAGCGCTTGTAAAACTAAAACCACACTTCAAGATTGGAATTGTATCAAACAATCATCATGAAGCAATTATGGAAATTCTTGAGTATGCACAGATACCACACAAGCTATTTGATGTAATTGTTGGTGAAGACGATGCTGCTGCAAAGCCATCTCCAAAAGAAATTCTGCTTGCTGAGAAACTAACAAAAGCAAATGCAAAATATATGGTCGGAGACACAATATATGATATAAAAGCTGGAAAGAAAGCTAACTGCAAAACCATAGGAGTTCTTACAGGTGTCCACAACATGGAACAGCTAATGAAAGCCTCTCCAGATATCCTTGCTTCTTCGGTTGCAATCCTACCAGATATTTTGATTAAATAGTTTTTTAAGACTTTAGTATAACCTTCTTTATGGAATATTCACAAGATGCATTTGAATATACTGAACATAATGAAGAATGGAATGTTAATGTAGAATTACCAAAAGGTTGGACAAAAGCTACCAAAAAATTAACTGATTTAGATAAATTATTTATTGAAAAATATGCTAAATCATTATGTGAAGCAGAACGATCAAATATTGAATATATTAAACTTTCCTGGGATCCTAATTTTGGCTTAACATATATTGAAGTTTATCCAGGAGATACATGTAGTCTTGCAATACTTTCAGATGATCTAACTGATGAACTAAATGATGGTTTAGATTCAACAGTAATATTTATAGATCATAATATTGATGATACTGAACACGCAGCTGCACTGTATAGCACAGCACTAAAATATCGCTCAATTTTAGAAAGTAAATTATAATTCTTGCAAAGTAGATAACAAAATATATAAGTTATAGCAAACAGATTTAAAATGGATTTGAAAATAGGGCAAGTTAGGCTGTTCTTAATTTTAGCAATATTAGCTCTCGCATTATATATTATCGAACCATTTCTAATAACTGTAATCTTAGGTGCAATTGTTGCTTACTTACTTTGGCCTTTGCACAAAAGAATCATGAAATACATTGGAGAAACACCTTCTTCTCTAATACTAACTCTTACGACAGTAATTATTGTAATTGGGTCAATATATTATGGAATTAATCTTTTACTAGAAGAATCTGCTAATTTTTACTTATTTTTATCAAAATTAAATATACCTTACATAAGTCCCACAACACAAGAATTTGCTCGTTCTATAACTACAAAATTTATTAGCACACTTTCCGAACACATACTTACAATAATTAATATAATAGCTGCAAGTGTTGTCTTCTTTATATCACTATTTTATTTCTTAAAAGAAGGAGATATAATATATGAAAAAATCTCGAAAATTCTTCCATTTGAAATTAAATCACGTAATAGAATTGTGAAGAATATTAAATTACATCTCGATACATTCGTACATGTTCAGATAGTTATTGGAATTGTTCAAGGTATTCTAGCAGCAATAGGGTTTTGGATATTTGGTATACCTTATCCAATTCTTGCAGGTTTTGCAGCAGGTATAGCATCTATTTTACCAATAATTGGGCCGTATGTTATTTATATCCCTGTTGGAATTTTTGCTTATGCATCGTATGGACTTACAACAGCATTAGGAATTATAATTTATGGATTATCTCTTGGAAGTATAATGGATTATTTAATTAGACCTTTCTTTTATGGAAAGAAAGTTAGAATGCATCCTCTTGTAATGTTTTTAGGAATTTTCGGTGGTATGAAAGTAATGGGTTTCATTGGAATAGTAATTGGGCCGATAATTTTATCAATTGCAATTGCATTATTTAAGGAGTTAAAGATAAACAATGGTTGATGCGAGATTTTTAGGTGAACAAGGTGGAAAATTATATAGTTTACTTGTTGTTATGTGCCTTAGCGTAATTGCAATTTTCAGCTACATGACTTATTATGTTTATCAACGATCTACAGGAACTTCTTTAATTTATGTAACATATATCCTCGCAGTCCCTCTGTTTGTATGCTTAGTTTTATTCATTCTGATTGTTGTGCTAGGCAAAGACGAAACAATTAATCAGTTAGTTAGCGAATAGTTTTTATATTTTTAGCTTCTAATATTTTTATGGAAGTATTTCAAAGAAGATATGAAGATATCCCACAAGGAGATGAAGCACGCAGACCAAAAGTAAAAGCAACGTATTCAAAACAATTTCCTCCAGAGGGAATTAGCCAAACTCCATATTTATTAACTGATAGAAATGGTTTAGATAATGGCGAGGGATTATCTGATCCATTAAATCCCGATAGTCTTACTAATGGGAATAGTTTAGTTAAGAAATTACCTGTTGAAGAAATTGCTAAACGCTTTCCAACTAGTGGTAAAAGTTTATAATTACAAATTTAGAACTTCTTCAAATTGTTTAACTATATGAGCATGTTTTTCTTTATGTAACACTTGCTCTCCAGTGAACTGACTGCGACAGTTCACATCGCTTCACTCCTCAGCTATTTGGTCTGGTCGTCGTGAAATAACTTCTTCAAACTGCTTTACAATATCTTTATGCTTTTCTTTATGTAGAACGTGCTTTCCAGAAGTGGTTTTCTTCATGTCATCTGGGCTACAAAAGTGCCATTTTGTTGAGAACTTAACTGCAACCAAAGGTGTTGCTCCAAACTTTTCTGCAAAGTCTCTCAATTGCTGAATCTGATCTGCATCAATATATTGGCTCTTGTGTTTTGTGCTTTTTACTTCAATTGCAAAAATCTGTGAACCATTACCTGCCAAAACATCAGGACTTGGAAAATTCATTCTTCCACTTCCTGCAATTCTTAATGAGCTCCAGTTACCTGTTCCCCAGAACATTGCTACTAATTCTCTCTCAGCTGCACTACCTTTTTGTTTCACATTAATTAAAATCTGTCTAGAAATAAATAGTTAGCTATTTTCGATATGTTCTTTAACAACATCTGGAAAAGATAAATATAAATCTATATTTTTCTTATAAGTATAACTTATAATTTTATCAATATCTTTAGAATCAAAGTATTTTAAAGAATAAGTTGTAACAATTGCTCTATGTTCTTCTCCATTAATTCTAATATTTTGATCTCCACAAGAAGTATATCTTCCTCTACGTGCTAAAAAATATTCTAAATCAGTTACACAATCTTTTGCAGTTTCAGAAAATTTAGAATTTAAATAAGGTCTGATTATTTGCATTTTTTTTGTTGGATGATTATCTTTTTTATTTTCAACATCTAAATACAATCTCACAACAACACCAATACTCTCTTTCATTCAGACAAGATCTGAATTAATTAAAAACAATTTATTGTTTACTTTAAACAATAGGTGAGTTCCCTTGGAACTATTTTTTATAGAATCTATCCATAAAACCTGTAGGATTATTATGACTAATTTTTACACCACTTACATCAGGTCTAATATTAAGCATTCTTGCAGGATCTTTCCTAGATGTAGTATATTTTTGTCCAAATAGACTAGATTGTCCTTTTCTATGTTTCATACCTTTGATGTCATAGCTATCTACAATAGGTTTAGTGGATTTAAGTAAAACGCCAATGTCTCCATCAAGATTAATATCAATATTACCATTCAAGATAGATAAATCTCCAGCATGGACAATTGTACCATCAACAAGAGCGGAAGGATTATCATTCATTTTAATACTTAATTCCAAATCCACATTCCGTGGTAAAGTAACTATTCCACTAAATTGTGATAAAATTACATGTTCTTTTTTATATAAAATTGGTGATTTTTTGTATCCTTTGAATTCTGCAGTAGTACTATTTGTAAAAATATCAAATCTCAAAAAATTGCTACCATTAATTTCAACTGTTGCTCCATCTTCTAGCTCAAAATTTTCTGAAAAACGTTTACCATGTTGTTGTTCTCTGCTCTGTGCAGCATTTTCAGATCTTCTTCCACTAAATCTATATGAAGGTCTATTTTTCCAAAAAGCATCCCTACGTTCATTAAAATCTTTCATACTTCGAGCATATTCTTTATTAATTTCATTCTGCATATTCACTTCAGTATTATTATTTTCAAAATGACTGTTGGAATGGTCTGTTTCAGGGATTAAATTTTCTAATTTTTTATCATATTCTCTTTTCTTATCAGGATCTCCCAATATTTCATATGCTTCATTCATATAATTAAAACCCCATTCGGCTCTTTCCTTAATATCTTCATCTTGATGTGCATCAGGGTGCAATTTCATAGCTCTTTTTCTAAACGCAGACTTAACATCTTCTATAGATGCTCCATTCTCTAGTCCCAATCGCCAATAATAATTAGTTTCCATCATTGTGTCTATTAAGGTTAATTCTCATTACTACTATAAAGTAAATTATTTAATTTATAAATGTTTCTATATATTGGGCTTTGTGTATAAAGTAGTATTTTAGCTAGACTTATTACACAGACTCTTGACTTTTTACACAAAAATACAAAATGATAAGCTTTTTAAATAAACTATTCCACTTATAAGTAATACTATGAAAATAGCAATCGTAGGAGACGTACATGGCGCTCCATTAGCAAGAAAAGTAGACGAAATTAAAGATGAAACTAATTTTGATAAACTAGTTGTTCTAGGTGATTTAGACCGAGCACATTTAGCTCATGAATTAATGGATATTTTAGATACTGAAGACACTATTGCGGTTGTTGGAAATCATGATTATTCGCATATTAATGGTGAAACTATATACTCTGGCACTATGCGCAAGCAAAGTATTAATTCGCCTCAGATGTGGAAAGAATGGGCAAATGATCCTGAAGCTACTAATTTTATAAGAACTGGATTCGAACGGGGATATTTTGGTAATAGCGGTATACTTGGCAAGAGAGTTTCTACAGACTTAACTCCAGAACAGAAAATAATTGTTATACATGGAGCTTATGCTGGAGACCAGCATAGTAGTTCTGGAAATTCGCCTGCTGTTCAAATGCTTTGGAACCGTCTTTCAAATTCAGCAGATCATGCTGCAAACTTCGCAGTTATGGCAAGCAAGAGAAACAGACAGGGCTATCAAGTTATGATTAGAGGCCACGACCATGAGCCAGCATATACATATAAGGACCCTGCAAAAGGTATTGTTAGCTACGTTCCTTTTGTAGATTCAAATTCGTTTAGACTATTCAAACATAGACAGCATACTATAAATCCTGGTGCTCTATTTGATAATAATTTTGCAGTGATTGACGCTGAGCCAGTTGGTGAAGATCAACCAGTTGTAACATATCATAAATTATAATTCTAACCAGAGATTTCCATTTAGAAATCTGCTTTTATTCCCAACTCAATCATCTCTTGTATAACTACACAGATGTTATGTGCTAGTATTTTACATAACAGCTCGTTGATTTGAGCTGTTCTTGTCTTGCTTCTCAAGTTCATACCGAACTTTGATTTGATCATGTGGAAAACCGTCTCTGAATTGCTTCGCTTGTGATAGTGTTGCATGAATTCTTCATTCTTGAACATGAATAGGTGGAACATTCGCTTCCAGATGATTGAACCCCGACATTTTCCTGTAGCGTTCTTCTTGAAGGGGATAAATGGAATTGCACCAACATCTTCAATCATGTTAAAGAGTTCTCTGCTTTGGTATGCTCGATCTGCTGAGACTTCTCTTAAATTAAACTGTTCAGCAGTCTCTTTGAGTAGCTTAGGCATGGCTCTGGTATCATGAACAGTCTTTTCTGTAATGCTACAGCTGGTTACAATGTTGGTTTTTACTCCACACATTAAGTGAGCCTTGAGCCAGATTCTATGTTTCTGTTCTTTTCCCCACTTGTGATCAAACCATCTAGCAAAGCGTGATGTTGCAAAACCAGAACTATCAACTGCAAAATCCTGCTCAACCTTCTTTAGTGGAAATGAGCTAAGTCGAATTAGTTTCTCAAGAAGAGGCGTAATGTCTTCTCTCTGCATAAAGTGACCAACAGAAGCAAAGCACGGAGCCTTATTCAGAAAGCCCCACTCTGTTGAAAGTTTTACATCACTCAAAAAACGTCTCAGAGAAAAGGTTGAATATACCTTTAGAACAGAGCTAAAAACCATATCTGAATGTGGCAGAGTTGGTCTGCCGAACTTGTATGTTGGCTGTTCAACATTTGAGCATAAGTCATTAAGCAAAGTTAGGAACAAAAGTTTCTCATTAGTTTGAGCTTTATCATAAGCTACCCAATCCTGTGAATATGTTACAGTCGCGTGTTTTTGTTCCATAGTAGAAGTTCTCCTTAGTATTATATAATACTATAATACTAATATATAAAGGTATCTTTTTCTAAAGCGATAAATATATAAAGATGTAATACCAAGAATAGTTAATATGCGTAAGACCACTAGTATCAAAATGGACTCAGAACTTTGGAAGCTAGTAAAAAAGCACTGCATAGATAAAGAAATCGACATTTCTGAATATTTAGAGACCTTAATTAAGAAAGACTTGAAATAAAAATCTTTATTTTTGAAATTTCTTCAGAGAATATATTATTTGCAATATAGAAAGCAATACTCTCTCGCCATAATCCATAACTTAGCCCCACATTTTGTTGCCGAAGGCCTAAACATAACGCTTATATGCTTTATTTTTGTGTAATTTATATGAGTAAACTACTCACAAAATCTAAATACTTAGTAGGTCTCCAATGTAGTGGTTACCTTTGGGATAGCATACATGATAAAAGTAAAATACCACAACCAGATAAATCAGCTCAATATAAGATGGATCAAGGTACTATCGTTGGTCAGCTAGCAACTAAATACTTTACAGATGGAATTTATATACCTGAAGGAAATTTTATGGAAAGCATACGAATGAGCAAGGCGCTCCTATCAAAACGAGTTCCTCTTTTTGAAGCAGGATTTATGGTTAATGGATTGTATTCAAGAGCAGATATTCTCAAGCCTGTTGGAAAAGACCAATGGGATATTATTGAAGTCAAGAGTGGAACAAAAGTTAAGGAGATCAATCTTCATGATGTTTCCTTTCAGAAGTTTTGCTATGAGCAATCAGGTTTGAAAATTAGAAAATGTTTCCTGATGAATATAGATAATACTTATGTAAAGAACGGTAAGATTGATGTAAAAAAGATATTCAAGCTTACAGACATAACTGATGATGTTGCAGATATTGGTAAGGGTCTTACTCAACGAATCGAAGTTTTACTTAAAGTTATAAATTCTACAACGCGACCAAAGGTTCCAATTAGTCACGATTGTAAAACACCTTATGACTGTCCACTAAAACATGAATGTTGGTCTTTCCTTCCCGATGGAAATGTGTTTGAACTTTCTCGTGGTGGAAAGAAAAGCTTTGATCTATATGAACAAGGTGTTGTTTTGATTAAAGAGATTCCAGATGATTTCAAGCTCAGTACGATTCAGAGCATTCAGCACAAGTGCGAGAAAGATTGCAAGACGCATATGTGTAAAGATTCGATCAAAAAATTTATTGGAAAACTAAACTATCCATTATACTACTTAGACTTTGAAACAATAAATCCTGTAATTCCATTATTTGACGGTATGAAACCATACCAAAGAATTCCATTTCAGTTTTCTCTGCATATTGTTCAGGAAGATGGTTCAACAGAACATCTCTCTTTCTTAGCTGAAGGTAAAAGTGATCCTCGTAAGAAATTTGTGGCTGAATTGAAGAACGTTTTAGGTAACTCTGGAAGTATCATTGTATATAATCAATCATTTGAGCAAGGACTTCTACGAGAATTAGCAGAAACTTTTCCAAAATATTTAGAGTGGGTTATCTCACTAACACCTCGTTTTGTTGATTTAATTATTCCATTTAGGAAGTTTCATTATTATAATCCAGTACAAAAAGGTTCTGCGTCTATCAAGAAAGTTCTGCCTGCTGTAACTGGAAAAAGCTATGATGGAATGTATATTGCAGATGGAATGACTGCAAGTATTCGTTATATTGAATCTGAATTTGGTGATTGTTCAGAGTCCAAAAGAAAGAAGATCCGAAACTCATTAGAAAAGTACTGCGGATTAGATACAGAAGGTATGATTTGGATTATAGACGAGCTGAAGAAACAATTATAAGGGTTGTTTGTAGTATATATACACAAATGATAAATGAAGAAACTGCAAAGCAAAGAGCAAAGAAAGAAATTGCTAGACTTATTAATTTATATGAATCAATCAAAAACGAGAAAGATTATACTGAAACCGACGCTGAAACAAAATTAGTAGCACCTTTATTTGAAGCGCTTGGTTGGAATATGTCTGGGAAATTGAAAGGTTCTTTTGTTGCTCAACGTAAAAAACAACAAGATGAAAGATTATTCCCCGATTTTACTGTGAAAATTAGAGATAGAACACAATTCTTCATTGAAGCAAAAGCATTAGGATTTGATGGTCTTCATTACAAAAGGGATTTTGTTAAACAAGCAATTGGTTATGGTTGGAACGCAGGCATAAGTTGGGTAGTTCTAACTAATTTTAAGGAATTAGTTATATACAACGCTGATTGGGGTTTTAAAGATGAATTACAAAATCGATTCTGGAAGTTTAAATATACAGAATTCTTAGAGCGATTTGAAGATTTATGGAAACTTTCTTTTTATGCTTTCCCACGAGATGAGCTTAATAAAGAAGCAGAAAAAGCCGGCAAAAGAGCTAAACGAATTAGAATTGATACGGCTTTACTTAAAGACTTACTAACTTGGCGAGATAAACTTATTAAAAATTTGCGAAAAAATAATGATTTTTCAACTCTACCTGAAGGATACGATGAGGAACTTGTTCAAACTATATTGGATAGAATGATATTTATTAGATTTACTGAAGATAGACAACATGTAGATCCTCAACTAAAAAGACTACTACGAGCAAATTATCCTATTGAATTTACTGCTATCAAAATGCTTGCTAAAATATTCAAACAGTTTGATGAATGGTATAACAGTGAATTGTTTCACGGTGATTTCATCACGGCTCGTAATTTAAAGATTAGTAACAAAATCTTACTTGAAATCGTAAGACAATTGTATGAGAATAAGAATGGTTTGCCATATATTTTCTCACAAGTAGATGCTGATGTGTTAGGAAACCTGTATGAAAATTATATTGAACAGATACAAAAGAAGGAAGAAGGTATATATTATACTCCTACGTATATTGTTAAATATATTGTTGATAACACTGTAGGAGAATTATTAAAACATAAGCGACCTGAAGAGATTAAAATATTAGATCCCGCATGCGGTTCTGGCTCGTTCTTAATCAATGCGCTTAGTAAATTAAAAGCGCAGTATGATGATGGTAAAGATCATTATCAAGAAAGTTTATCTGCATACACAGAGGTTTCTGACAAGCAATTTAAGCGAGATATACGTCTTTTGAAGAATAGTATATATGGAATGGATAAGGATCCAAAGGCCGTTTCTATTGCGAGACTAAATTTATTATTGCGCGCTGCTGAAAAGAAAGCCAAACTTCCAAACATTAATGATAATATACAATGGGGTGATTCTTTAATTGATGATAGAGAGATTCTCAATGGAAATATACAATTAGCTAAATCCTTCGAGGAACGTTTCTCAACTATAATGAAAACGGGTTTTGATATAGTGATTGGTAATCCGCCCTACGTTTTTACGAGAGATGTAGAATTTTCAGATTCATTCAAGAAATATATTCAGGAGAGTTACTTAAACGCGTCCGAATCTACATCAAAGAGCCATGCACGACAATCTGGAAAAATAAACTTATATTCTTTATTCATTATAAAAGCAGTATCGTTACTTAAAGAAGGTGGAACTCTTGGTTTTATAATACCTAATAATTTACTTAGAACTACTACTTACGATATAGTACGTAAATTCATTCTAGATAATTGTAATATTTTGCAGATTATTGATTTGGGTCCTGGAGTGTTTAAGGGCGTTACAGCATCAACAATAATCGTACTTCTGCAGAAAGAATGTGATAAAAAGAAAAGAGATACAAATAAAACCTTAATAATTTCTGATATCGAAAATTTTGAAAGAACTAATTGGAAAACCAAGAAAATACAGCAAAGTGAGTTTTTAAAGAATACAAGTTATGCTTTTAATATAACCTTAGACATGCGTGGACGAAAATTATTTGATAAAGTAGAAAAAGATTCAGAAGTTTTAGGAGATGTCATGATAATTCACGCAGGAGGTATTGCAACAGGTCCGAATAAGAAAAAAATGATTTCTGATTATAAAATAAATAATACGTATAAACCAATGTTGGAAGGTAAGGATATTAAACCATTTTATCCAGTGTTTGCTGACAGATGGATACGTTATGAAAAAAAATTGCTATATCGTGCCAGAGATGAGTCAATATTCTTAAGCCCAGAGAAGCTAATAACTCAAAGGATTGGTGGTGGAGATCGAGTTGTAGTAGTAAGTTATGATAATCAAAAATATTATACATTCAACTCAACAAATACGTTGTTGATAAAGGATAAATCATATAATATTAAATATATACTTTCATTATTAAATTCCAAACTTTTGAACTGGTATTATGTAAATAAATTTACTAACCGATCTACTCTGACCGTCAATATATCAAAAACATTCTTAGAACAGTTACCTATTCGTAAAAGCTCATCAGATCAACAGAGAATGTTTATAAAACTTGCAGATAAAATGCTTGACTTAAACAAACAACTTCAAAAACTTAAAGATGTTCCGGGACAAGAACGCGATTTCATCGAGAAGGAAATTGATATAACTAATCGGGAAATCAACAAAAAAGTTTACAAGCTTTATGACTTAACTGAGGCTGAGAAAAAGAGTGTTGAGGATAGTTTGAAGTAAGTTAGCAAAAGTTTTTATCTTGGAGCAGGAATACTTCTTTATGGTCCTTAAAGTATACTGCGATACTAATGTTTACTTAGACTTTTTCTTAGAACGAGATAATATATTACCACATAGCATATTTGCTGAGAAGATTTTCAATGCAGCTTATCGAAAAAAGATTGTATTGGTATATTCTGACTGGTTAGAATATCAAATTAAAAACGTAGTTGGTGATAGGTGGAATCAAGTTAAAGGTATGCTAGAAGACTTAAGAAAAAGGAACGCTTTGGAACAGATTAATGTTTCACCAGAAGTTAAACGAGAAGCTAATCAGTATCCCACTGAACACGAAGATGCAGTTCATGCTTTATTGGCTATAAAAGCTGGCGCAAAGATGTTGATCACAAGAAATGTACGACACTTCGCAATATTCAAAGATAGAATAAAAATATTATTTCCTAATGATTTTGAAGTTTAGCTCGGCCTTTATATTTTCTAAGTGGAGAGTTTACTTCTTTAACTGTGGGCAATAACTCACTAAACCGTTTAAGACTTTCTGTAGCATTTCCTTTTTCTACCTTAAATGGCCAGGATAAATGTTTATCCAGTATTTCCGTAGAACAATATTTTTGCAGACTATTATAAAATTCAATCATAGATACTAAATCCCAAACGTCTTTGTATGTATCTAAAATGATTTCTTGATTATCATCTAGAACTCGTTGACTTTCTTTTAAGATTTCTATAAACATCTGAGCAAATTCTGATGCCACGTTAGCATATTCATCGAATTTCTTATCGAATCGAATAGTGAACATTAATTGATATAATATATCTTTAATCTCTTCTTTTTCTTTTTTAGACCAAGTAGTTCTTTCTAATTTTCTTCTAAGTTTAAGCGAGAAAGCATAAAGTGGTTTTTCTTTATATTGTTCTAATTCTAATGCGAGTACGGTTTTATCCTTATCTTCTAAATATACTATTTCAGCTACTTCGCGAATTTCTTTATAATCTTCAGAATCTTGACAAACTATGGTTTGTGGAAATACAGGTAAAATTTTACCAAAACGATACCATGCAATAGGGATTGGTAAATTCATCTTTTCTACAACTCTAACAGAAGCTTTTTGTAAACGAGTAGGTCGTATATTATAATTTTCTTTATCTTTCCATACATCTGAAACTGCTTGAAAAATACATCTACTTTTATTAAGAATATCCTTAGATAGCGGAAGTCCATACAAAGTGTCTGTATTCTTTTCTATGTTCGGTATCGCTAAAAAGATCATTCTACTTTTGTTTTCGATTTTTTCATTAACTAACTTGAGTTCTTTTAGAAGGAGTACATTCTTATTGATTGTTTCCCAACTGCTTTTTGTTTTATCTACAATTTGTTGAAAAGTTAAGCTATTATCTCGTTCAAGTAACTTCATTATTTTAATAAGAATTTGTTTTCTAGTTTGTCTCATTAATAATATAAAGCAGGGAAAATTATATAAACCTTATTGACTACTCCACATTACTAAAATATAACATAACAGTAGTTTTTATAGAGTCAACTAAACAAAACTTTAAAAAGATATTAATATAGAAGATATTTATGAGAAAGAAAATAGCTTATTGGACAGATGCTGACAGTGGAGTCTATACTAATGGTGAACGATTTAGATTAGCTAAAGTTCGAGCTCCAGAGCATAATCAACGAGGTGCATCAAAAGCAACAAGAACTGTAGCAGGTATGACTGGAAGATCCAAAGGATTTGTAAGTACAAGAAAAGTTGGAATGAGCTACGGTAGATCGGTTGTAGAAATGCGAAACAAAGACGGTTCTATAAATAATCGTATGCGTAAAAAAGGCTACACAAACAAAGGGAGGTAAACAATGCCAGATAATCTGAAAAAGAAAGGTCCACGAGATCGAAAGAGACAAAGTACACAGAAACACGAAGTGCAATATGCACCTAGAAGAAAAGTCGCTGGAACAAAGAATCGAAAACGTAAGTAATAGTTAAATCAACTAATTCTTAAAATTATTTGTACTAACTACGCTGCTAGCGTAGCGGGGCTAAGTTATTGATTAAGGCTGCGGAGATTACATTATTGTCTATATTGTAAAGAATACATTCTATCCAAAAAGGTGACTTAATACACAGAAGCTAGTTTATACACAAAGCCTATATATTGTATATATTCAAAAAGCAAAAATACATGATTATGGCTTAATTCTATTAATAAAACGTGGGAAAGGAAGTGTATCTCTAATATGTTCCAAACCTAAAATCCATTGTAAAACTCGCTCTGTTCCAAGTCCAAAACCTGCATGAGGAACTGAACCATATCTTCTTGAATCTAAATACCAATCAGAACTACCTAAATTAATCTTTGCTTTCTTTAGCCGCTCAACAATCTTCTTTAAGTCAGGTTCTCTTTGCGAACCATCAACAATCTCGCCCAAACCAGGTGCAAGAATATTAAAATTCAAACCAGTTCCTAATTTCTTTGGGTCTTCTCCATGATAAAACTTTAAAATTTGTAAGGGATAATTTGTAACTGCAATAGGAACGCCATATGGTTTTGCAAGTTCTCGCTCTTCTTTTGCACCAAGGTCTTGACCGTATCTTATTTTAAACCCTTTTTTATGAAGCTTCTTAATTGCAGCGTCATAAGTTATTTGAGGAAATGGTGATTTTACTTTTTTCAACTTATCAATATCAACTCCAAGAATCTCAAGCTCTCTTTTATTATCTTTTAGGATTTTCTTAATAGCATAAATAATACAACCTTCTGCAACTTTCAGAATATCTGGCATACCTGCCCAAGCAGATTCAACTTCCAAATGCCAATACTCTGTAACATGTCGATTTGTTGAAGATTTCTCTGCTCTGAAACTTGGAGCCATTGCATAAACTTTCTCAAAAACATGAATCATATTTTCTGCATAAAACTGCCAGCTCTGTGACAAAAATGCTTTCTGACCAAAGTAATCTACTGCAAATGTGCTAGAACCTCCTTCGCTTGTTGCAGCATTAAAAGTAGGTGCTTCTGCCTCAGTATAATCTATGCTATGCAAGTATTCATGATAAGCAAGTAACATAGTTGAACGAACTCGAAGAATTGCAGTCATTCTTCTTGACCTTAAAGAAAGATGCCGAACATCCATTAAAAACTCTGTAGATATGTCTCTAGAAATTGGGAATATTTCAGCCAATCCAACAATTTCCACACTAGAAACTTCTAGCTCATAACCTGTTGGTGCTCGAGGGTCTTTCTTAAGTTTTCCAGAAATATAACATGAAGATTCTATAGTAATATCATTTGCAGCTTGCCAAGCTCGAGAATTATCTGCAACAACTGCTTGAATAATATCTGTTGAGTCTCTCAGAACAAGAAAAACCTTGCTTTTCATACTTCGCTTGCGATAAACCCAACCTCTAACAGTTACAGTCTTACCTGAATATTTAGATTGCAATACTTCTCTTATAGGACTAGCTGATTTCATTTAACATTAAATAATTAAAAGAATAAATAAGTTGCTATTTCATTACTTCTTGAAAACCATATGACATAGACATCTTCATACAAAGAGTATCAAAATTATCTGCTTTAAGATTAGCTAAAATAGTAGTAACAAACAACTGTTTGTCCTTACCAAAATAATTATGTGTTTTTTTACTAATAAGTGTTTTAAGATCTTGCTCTAATTTACTCTCTATACCAGAAAAAGTATCAATTTCCTGTTCTTTAATTTTACATGAAATATTATCGTAACTTCTATTAGCTAAAGTAATAACATATACTTCTCTTAGAGTCATTGCCATATTACTCATACACAGTAAAACTTAAAAGATATTCTACTTCATAAAAACTTCAACTATATCTGTGTCTTTGAGAACGTGCTCTAAACCAACTTGCTGGTCTTTGAAAGCAGCTGATGGACCGCGAACCTTTGCAAATCTAAACTTACGAATCATATCTTTATGGATTGTTTTTGCAACAGTTTCAACAGTTGCTCCCTCTTGCAAAACAATTGGCTTTGGAGCAATTTTATGTCCTGCTCTTGTCTGAACTCTAATTTTATGTTGTGCTTTCCATAATTCCCTAACTAAATTTTTTTTATTGAAATCTTTCCAAGTAATAACCATGTGTGGCATATGTTGTTCAAAGCGAATCATTTCTTTTGTTTTACGCAACAAAATATTTGCTTTCTTTAACTCTGCTTGAATTTTAGCAATATCTCTAAATTCCTTAACAACAACTACAACAAAATCTGCACTACGAACTATAGCTAAAAACTGTCTTCCTTGCTTATGTTCTGCATAACCTTCATGAACCGCCGGAACTTCAATAGCTTGTAGCCAAATATTTTCAAACTTGATAGAAGCAACTTCAGGTTTAGTTGTTGTAAATTCATAATCTGCAACTTTGATTTTCTTACTTGAAAGCTTTGAAAGAAGTGTTGATTTGCCTGAATTTGGCAGACCAATAAAAACTATTTGTGCAGCACCTTCTCGTTTAATAGCGAAACTGCGTCCCTTTCCTTGTTTTTTTGTCTTGACAATCTCATCTTTAAGCTGAGCAATTCTTCTTTTAATATCTGCACGTAATCTTTCTGCACCTTTGTGTGTTGGAGCAGTAGAAAGCATGTTCCTAAGTGCCTTCATCTTCTGAGCACCTGTTTCAGCTTTTTGAAACTCAATCTCAGCAGCTATATATTTATAATCTGCATTTATTGGCATTCAATACATATAGATAAGACTTAAAAAGCATTATTAAATACCCTAAAATGAGTGTCCACACCAATATAGTCATAAAAGTAAAAAACGACAAACAAGCTAAAGCTATTCGTAAGGCTATTGAACGCTCTCCTTTAGGTCAATGCTGGGAAAAAGAATACAAATATGAAAATAATACATTAACTTTTGAAGCAAAGATTAATGATGAAGCTCTTAAAAAACAAAAATCATTCCTCGGATTTAAATGGAAAGAAAGACGGATTGACTCAGATATTATCGAAGAAATCAGTAGAGATTTTCCAGAAATTACTTTTGAACTACCTTATGAAGATTTGGCTCCGACTAAAATAAGAAATGGACAAATGCTAAAACAATAAGCTTAAATATTAACTTTTCGACCTCTGAAATGGACTGGTCATTGGTGTTCAGCCAAAACAATGGAATATTACTTCCTCTTTGGGGAATTTTAATCAAATTATTTGGAGCAATTTTAATTGGTGTAATTGGTTTTTTCCTATCAAAAGGAATGGGAAAAGCTGCTAAGCATATTATTCAATCAATTGAACTAAAAAAACAGTTCAAGAAAGCTGGAATTCGATTTAATCCAGAGACGATGGCTGAAAATGTGGTCAAGTATCTCGGTTACTTGGGAACTTTCATAGTTGCGCTAAATTATCTAGGTATTACTCCAGTTATTCTAAACATAATTTTTGTAGGAATTCTAATTGTTGTAATTTTAACACTTTTCCTTAGCCTAAAAGACTTTGTCCCAAATGTAATTTCTGGAATACATTTGATTTCTATAAACAAGCTAAAAAAAGGTGACCAAATCAAAATAGGTGATGTTTCTGGAAAAGTCTCTGAAATTTCACTAACTGAAACAACTCTTTTAGATAATGGAAATAAAATAATCATACCAAATTCCACAGTTATGAAAGAACAAATCACAATCAAAGCCAAATCTAAAAAGAAATAATTCTAACTTTCGCAATAATAATATGTTTTCCTAAAAATAGTTTCTCTGCTAAATGTTTTCTGGGGTTAAAAGACCTCTTTTACAAAATGTTCTTTAGGATTGTAAAACCTTTCTTACAAGAAAGGGATTACTTATAGGCTCGAATGGGAAATTCTCCTCACATAAAGTCCCCATACCCTTTCAGTAACTCAAACTTTATGTTTCAAAGCCTTTCCGAAAGTTAAGAGATGCTAATCACAGGGAAGCTACTCACGAGGCTTTATAGCCTATTGTTCCTCGCAGAGTGCTTTTGAGTAACCAACAGTTGCCCTCAACTCACAGCTAATGGTCTATCGCGGATGCGACTTCATAACCAAATAGCCCACTCAATTTGCCCACCTTTGGCTAAATCCAAAGTTATACATATTTACAAAACACTCATAAAATATAATGGTTTGGACTAAACAAGAATTGCTAATCCTAAATAAATCTCTTCAAAGAAAATTCTCTTTTTTCCAATCACATTCAAATTAAAACCGACTTGCTTAAGCACTTTCTTCATTTTATCTTGCTTTGCATGAGAACTAAATATAAATAAAATTTCTCCTTTCTCTGCTAAAAAAGGCTTTACTTGCTCAAAGAAATCTAAAATTACTTCAATTCCTTCATATCCACCCGACCATCTAATATCATCGTGCTTGCCATCACTTGGCAAATAAGGTGGATTAAAAACAATCAAATCGAACTTTTTCTTTGGAACATTCTCAAACAAATTAGACTGAATAACATTAACTTCTACTTTGTTAGACGTAGCATTTGCTTTTGCACATTTAACTGCTTCTGGATTAATATCGCAAGCCCAAACTTCTTTTGCTCCTGCTAGAGAAGCAGATATTGCTTGAATTCCAGAGCCAGTTCCTACATCAAGAATACTTTTTCCTTTAGCTCGCAGCTGCACCGCTTTTTGCATTAGCTTTGAATCTTCCATTGGCTCATAAACAGATTCTTTGACGTTTAGTTCCATTCTAATTGCTCTCCTTTTGCGTAGTAATTAGAATTAGCAACTCTTTGATTTGTGCCATAAATCTTTATATGTAATTGGGTTTAAAGGCGTTATGCTTAATGAAATTTTAGCAGGAATATTCGCAGGAAGTGGATGGCTAATTGGAATTCCATTATACAACTGGACTAAAGAAGAAATTAATCCTTGGGCAAATAAATTTAAAATATCTTTCAATCAAATGCTAATATTTTCTGCAATTCTTAGTGCATCAATTTTTGCTCCAAGTATTCTACAATTTAGCTACGAAATTAATATAATATTATTATTTATAATATCTATTTTATTTTCTAGCTTATATAGCGTCAATAAAAAACCTAAACATCAGGTTATGTTCTTCATAATCCATATTGGCGTATTTCTCGCAGCTTACTTCTTAGCGCAATCCTTTTAAATACCTAAAAACGACTTTCTGAATGGCATCAATACATGATGTAGAAGCAATCAAAGTTATAGAATCTGCAGCTAAAGAATTTTCTAAAAATCCAGACATGTCAAAGCCTGAATGGGCTGAATTTGTTAAATCTGGAGCACATGTAGAAAGACCACCTGCACAAGAAGATTGGTGGCAAATTAGAGCTGCTGCACTTTTAAGAACTATATACAAAGACGGACCTGTAGGTGTTTCAAAACTTAGAACTAAATATGGTGGACGAAGAAATCGAGGATTAAAGCCTCATCGATTTCAAAAAGCTGGTGGAAAAATAATTCGAACAATGTTACAGCAACTTGAAAAAATAGGTCTTGTTCAGCAAGCGAAAAAAGGTTCAAAAGGTAGAATAATTACTCCACAAGGTCAAGCATTCTTAGATAATATTTCTAATCAAATCGCAGGTGCAAATAAAACTAAACCTGCTAAAAAAGAAACAAAGGTTGAAAAACCAAAAGAAGAAAAAAAGGTAGAAGAAATTAAAGAACCAGTAAAAGAAGAGGAAAACAAAAATGTCATCAAGGAAAACATCGGGAAAGAAGATAAGACTGATAAAAGCACAAAAACAAACTAAGTGGGCACCATTCTGGTTAATCCCTAAGGTTTTTGGCGTAGGTAGAAAAGTTCATCCTTCTAGATTAACAAGAAAAAAACGTAATTGGAGACGAAATCGCGTAAGAGCATAATTTTAACAAAAATGGTAAGAATAAAAGTTGGTGAAAAAAGAAAATTTACTGTTCCACTTAGAAGAGAATGGCTAAAAGTTCCTAGATGGAGACGGTCAAAGAGAGCAGTTGATGCATTACATTCATATTTAGAAAAACACACAAAAACAGAAAACGTAAAGATTTCTAATTGGTTAAACGAAGCAATTTGGAAACATGGTGGAAAAAACCCTCCTGCAAAGGTTGAGATTGAAGTTAAGATTGAAAACCGAAAAGTTCAAGATAAGAAAACAAAGAAAGATATTGATGTTCCATTTGCCGTTGCTGAATTAGCAACACTTCCAAAGAGAGTTGAAAGATTAACTAAAAAGAAAGAAGAAAGAGATAAAAAACTCAAATTAGATGCAAAGCCAAAAGCAGAAGCAATGCCACAGATTACAGGTAAAGACCCAAAAGAGCTTGCAAAGAGCCTTAAAGAAAAACTAACTGCTAAGAAAAAAGAAGCTCCCGCTGAAAAGAAAAAGTCAGCTAAAGATTTAGCAGCTGAATTACACACAGCAGAAGATAAACAAAAAGAAGAAGCGAAGAAACAAGCTAAACCAACAAAAGGCCAAGAAGCAAATATGCATAAGTAATTTCTCAGATTAGCAACCCTTAAAAACCACTTCTAAAGAATATAGTATCATGAAAGCGATAAAATTTGATGTAAATGGGGACCCAAATATTGGATTATATGGGATAGCTACTGACAAGTTCTGTCTATTAGGAACAACTGTTCCAAAGAAATATCTTAAGAAAATTGAAGACACGCTTAAAGTTCCAGTTTACCAAGCCAAACTTTATGGCACAGATTTGGTAGGTATTTTCGCTGTAGGTAATTCAAAGTGTGTTTTAATTCCAGATATTATATTTGAATCTGAAATGGAAGCACTAAAAAAATTACCAATTAAATTTGTCACATTCAAAACAGAAAAAACTGCATTAAACAATACTATTCTATGTAATGATGAAATTGCTTTTGTTAGCAAAGAATACACAAAAGAAGAAGTTAAACAAATCAAAGACGCACTTGGCGTAAAAGTTGTTCAAATAGATATTGCTGAAACAAGTCTACCTGGCTCTTGCGGAGTTCTAACAAACAAAGGTGCAATATTTAATCCGCTTGCTTCAGATGACGAAGTTAAGAAAATCGAGAAAGAATTAGGCAAGGAAGTAGGATTAGGAACAAGCAACCTTGGAAACAACTTTGTCAGCACAGGATTAATGGCTAACTCAAAGGGTTTTATTATAGGAAAATTAACTTCCGGTCATGAGATTATGCGAATTGATGAATCTCTTCGACTTATTTGATTTTAAAGTATTTCTATAAAGTAATTACACAAACCTTATTTAAGCAAAGTCTAAATCCTCTCCATGAAAAAGACTTTCAATCTTACAGGAGAACTAAGACTTGGTTCAAGATGGAACAAATTCTCAAAAGACATTGCTGCAAATGATGAAAATCACGCTAAAGAACTTCTTTTTGCTAGATTTGGCTCAAAACACAAGCTACCCAGAAGGTTTATAAACCTTCTAGCGGTTTCAGATACATCGGGAACAGTTACCGTTAACGAGACTGCAGAAGATAAATCTGCAGTAGGACAGAGCACTGTTTTACAGGCTCCAAAGAGTAATGACAAAACAACCAAAACCACAGAATGAGCAAGAACTTCAACAGATGTATATGCAGTTACAACAAATAGATGCACAGATTTCTGAAATTGATAAAGAATTAAGATTAATTGAACAAAAAAGAGTAGAATTCTTAAAACTATCAGAAGACCTTGAAAAAATAAATGACTCAAAGGCAAATTCAAATTCATTCTCTAATGTTGGCGCAGGTATATTTGCAGAAACAAAACTAACTAACACAAAAGAATTTATGATAAATGTTGGTGCAAACACATATGTTAAAAAATCACTAAGAGAAGTTCAAGCACTTCTAAACACCCAAAGCGCAGAGCTTGAAAAAGCAGAAGTTCAGCTGCAACAAAATATGCAAATGCTTAACATGCAAGCTCAAATCATCCAAGCTGAAATGCAAAAAAGTCTTGGTATGTAATCATATTGTCTTATATCAAAGAACTTAAAAACCTCAATTCTATCTAAGTCTTATGTTCGGTCGATTAAAAGAAGCGTTTTCAAAATTTAAGAAAGATGTTGAAGAAGTAGAGGAACCTAAGGAAGAAATTAAAGAAGAAAAACCTGTTGAGGAAGAAAAAAAGAGCCTCAAGGAAAGAATAGCAGCAAGATTTCACCGAGAAGATAAACCTTTGGAGGAGACTTCGCAGAAGTCGGGGGAGGTCGAAGGGGGCACAGGCCCTTCAGAAGAGAAAAAAGGTTTCTTTGCAAAGCGCTCAGAAGATAAAATAGAATCTGCTCTTGAAGATTTTGGGGATGCATTAATTCAGAATAATATTGCTTATGATATTACTGAAAGAATTCTTGAAGAAGTTAAAAGAGAGCTTTTAGAAAACAAACAAAAACCAAGTGCAGAAATTATTTCTGAAAAACTTAAGGAAATTTTAACAGAAGTTCTTACAAAACCCAAACAAATTGATTTGTTAGCAGAATCAAAGAACAAGAAGCCATTAACAATTCTTTTTGTAGGTGTAAATGGTGTTGGAAAAACAACTAATTTAGCTAAATTGGGAAAATATTTCCAAGACCATAAAAAATCTGTTGTATTTGCAGCGGGCGATACATTCAGGGCTGCTGCAATTGAGCAGCTACAACATCATGCAGACAATCTAAAAATCAAAATGGTTAAGCACAAATATGGTGCAGACCCTGCAGCTGTTGCTTATGATGCAATGGAGCATGCAAAAGCAAAAAATTTGGATATTGTAATGATTGACACTGCTGGAAGACAGCACGCTTCTGAAGATTTAATGAACGAACTTAAGAAAATCAAAAGAGTAATTCATCCTGATTTCACAATATTAGTTGTAGATGCTTTAACTGGAAACGATGCAGTTGAGCAAGCAAGATACTTTTCTCAGATGATTAACATTGATGGAACAATTGTAGCAAAAACTGATGCAGATGAGCGTGGTGGAGCAATAATCTCTGCGGGCTATGAAACTGGAAAACCAATTCTTTTCATCGGAACAGGGCAAGAATACAAAGATTTAGAACTATTTAATGCTAAAAAATTATTAAAGAAAATGCTCTAAGGATATGCAGCATTAATCGCATCACTAAATACATTATATATTGGATATGCTCTCTTTTCTTCCAAGGTTTCTAAATGTTTAGAACTATTCTCATTCAATATACATAAAATAACTGTTTCTGTCTGACCTCTACCTGTTTTAGCATCATTTAGCAAGAAATCTTTTTCCGCATCAGTAAATTTAGTCTGATAACGAGCTACATTTGCAAGAAATGTATGCAAGAAATAATCTCCATCATTAATTCGCTTAGTACCAACTGCTTCATTAAAAAACTTAAATGCACTTGCAATCTCTTTAGCATCTTCAATAGTTAATTCTAACGCAATCTTGCGAGTTTTTTCCCAAATATTATCAACAATTTCTGACATATTAAATATCAGTGGCAAATTTTAAAAACAGTTCGATATCTTCAATTCGTCTTCTTTAATTTTTTTCTTGCTCGAAAGTAAAAACACATCGTTCAACTCTATCTTTCAAATTATCATTCAATTTTATATAGTCATTACTTTGTTTTATTTTTTCTAAAAAATTAGTTGTTTCTGGAATCCGGTAAAATGTTGATACTGTTGTCAATTCATATAAATAACTCTGATCTTTATCTACATCAAACATATAATTATTCATTATACGACGCAATATTTCTTTAGTTCTATCAACTAACTCTTCATTTTTTGAGTGTTTTAAACCCATTATTATATATGTACTCGCAAAAGAAGCTCTATCAACATCATAATCCATTTCTTCAGAATATCTTTTTCTCATAAAAAATTCGAGAATCTCTGCACCTTTTTCCAAATCATTTTTCATAAGAATTTCTATTCCCATAAAATCACACATCAAAAGACTTTAAAAAGTGTTATTTAGTACAGTTAAATGAAAAAATATTCATCTGATGAGGTGAAAAAAGTTTTAGAAATATATGGAAGATTAGCTTTCGCTACATATAACTTATCTTATATCGAACATGGAACAAATCAAGATGGTACAATTAATTCGTCAGCCATAGAAAAAGTCAACGATCTAAATACTAAATCTGAATTGACAGAATTAATTAATGATTGTGACTCAATATCTGATGAATTCAAAGATTTTAGATTTAATACATTATTAAATAGTGCAAAAGGTCTATTGAAATATTTACATTAATACTTCAATTCGTCTTCTTTATAAAACTAAAATTTACTTTATTTTAATGGTATTAGACTCATTATCAGACAGACTAAAAGAAAGTTTGAAGAAAATAACAAATATTGGTCTAGTTGATAAGAAAGCAGTTATTGAATTATCTTCTGATATCAAAAAAGCATTGATAGCAGCTGATGTTAATATTACTTTAGCTAAAGAAATTGCTCAGAAAATTAGAGACTGTGGAACAGGGCAAGAATACAAAGATTTAGAAATATTTAACCCTAAAAAATTATTAAAGAAAATGCTTTAATTAATTAAGCGATGTTCTGATGTCATTAAGATTACTTCTTAAATCTTTAACCATTTCGCGATTATCCTGAATAATCTGCTTAAAGTCAAGATCATTTTCAAAAAATTTGCCTCGATAGACATTTTTCTTATCCATAACATCTGCCACATTATTAATAACTGCGTTATATGTTTCTAATTTGTTATAAGCATTTTCAATCAGCGTTTCTGCGGAATCGTTACTAAGATACTGTAGCTCAGATCGAGCATTAATTATCTTACGCGTTACATTATTGCTTGCATAAATAATATCACTAAATATGGCTATGAACTCACTGCTATAATTTTTCACTTTTTTACGATAACTAAAAGAAAGAGCTTTATCTTTACTAAATGAATAGAATAATGTATTTAACTTATCCATATTATGAGTGTACTCGGAATTCTTTTTTTCAAAATCAACTAGCTTGCTCTCCATATCAGTTAATAGAAAATCTTCAATACCAAGTCGAGTAATATAATCATCATTATGATTTCCTTCCCGATAAACTCCAATCATAGGTGTACTTCGATCATTTGCCCACGTAATCCGTTCTGGGTGCGTCGCATACGCAGACATTAATATCATAACCTTATGTGCACTTTCTAGATTTTCTGGATTAGGTAAAATATCTGTCTCAGGTATTTGACTTACGTCTTTAATCATTATGTCTTCAAAATTATATTGTGAAAGTAACATATCTAACGTAACTTCTCTGTGTTTTCCACGTGCAGCAGCATACTCTTCTGCATCAAATTTCTTTCCAAAAGTATCAATAGTATCTATACCAAATGCGTTTGCATCTGAATCAAATTCCATTCTAAGTATAGAACCTCCACCATGACGCAGAGTAGTACGAACATAATTCTCCAGCATAATTGATAGATGAAGTTTCTGTCCATTATTTAGACTGTCAATATTATTTACAAAATCATAAATCTTTTCAGTATTTGTGCCTTCCCAGGTATATAATGATGGATCCACACGATTTCCAAAATGCTGTGAAATTGTTTGAATTGCTGTGCTTCCAGTTAAATGTGCTAATGCGTTTTCTTTTGGTGCATCTACAGAAGGGATAATACTAGAAATATCATCAAGAATTAATTTAGCAGATTTCTGATCCTCAATAAGACTAGATTTTGTAAAATATATAAATCCATCTAAATCGTAATTATTATTTAAATCAACAAACCCACTACGATTAGATAAATCACATCTATTTACTGCATTTGCTGGGCCGATCTCATATTGATTATCTGGAAGTATAAACGACATAGGTTGTCCTTGAGTAACAACTGCAAATTTCTTAAATGCAATATTATCATCAGTTAGTTGTTTCGGTATTTCTTTTTCTCTAAAATGTCCCGCACCACAAAAAGCCGCAATTTTAACATTAGAATCTTCAGCTAACTCAGAAAGAACTTGGCCCATATATATTCCTCTTTGATAGTTAAGTTGGGTAGTGCTCCATTTTGAATCCCGAGATTTTTCAGGCATATCTATTAAAGATACATTCATTCCTTCTTGATGTGCGTTTCTAAAAAATCTAACAATTCGTACAGGTGTTCTTGTCTGATTTGCAATAGGTCGTATCAGAGACAAGTCTCCAGTCTCATTAAACTGAGTAACTGCTTCGAGATTCTTCTCATCTCTTGGAAACTCAATAGCTACATCAGTAATTCCTGCTTTCTTCAAAAGAGGTATATACTTTGCCATACCGCCAATATTACCTGTTTTTGCATGATTGGTATCTCCAAATAAAATCACTTGACTATCATTAACCAGCGAAGCCTCATCAAGATCAGTCCAGTTAGATTGAACATATGGCATTATATCATCAGACTTAGCATTAACAAATCGTTTATATCCGTCATCACCAGGATCTATCTCTTTATTTAACTTAATTATTTTTTCTAGACTTGTTTTGATACGGTCTTTAAGAAATATAGTTTCTTGAACCGAATTTTTTACTTCTGAAAGTGTCATACTATAGTGCTACTGTGTAATGACTAGTTTATAAGATTAACGGTTATAATCTTCTAATCAAAGCACTTAAAAACCTCCATTTCTGCTAAAAAGTATGGTATTAGACTCATTATCAGATAGACTAAAGGAAAGTTTGAAGAAAATAACTAATATAGGGCTAGTTGATAAAAAAGCAGTTATTGAATTATCTTCTGATATCAAAAAAGCATTGATAGCAGCTGATGTTAATATTACTTTAGCTAAAGAAATTGCTCAGAAAATCAGAGACAGAGGAACAAATGAAACTCCTCCAAAAGGTCTAACAACTCGCGAGCATGTTGTAAATATTGTTTTTGAAGAACTAACTAACTTCCTTGGAAAAGAGTTCAAAGAGATTGAATTTAAGAAAAAGCCAACTAAGATAATGCTAGTTGGTCTATTTGGGTCTGGAAAGACAACAACTGCAGGAAAACTTGGACGATACTATAAAAAACAAGGTAAAAAAGTTGCAGTTGTTCAAACAGACACATGGCGACCTGCTGCATATGCACAGCTACAGCAGCTAGCTAGAGCAATGAAAGTTGATTTTTATGGAAATTCATCTGCTAAAAAACCTGAAGATATAATCAAAGAATTTGAAAAGGAATTCAAAAAATATGATGTTGTTATAATTGATACAGCTGGACGAGATTCTCTAAACAAAGAGCTAACAGATGAAATCAAGGTGTTAAATAAAGCAGTAAATCCTGATGAAGCACTTCTAGTTCTTTCTGGAGACATTGGTCAAGGTGCACAATCTCAAGCTGAATCTTTCCACAAAAACGTTGGAGTTACAGGTGTTGTAATTACAAAACTAGATGGAACTGCAAAAGGTGGAGGTGCATTAACAGCTTGCGCAACTACTGGAGCAAAAGTTATGTTTATTGGAGTTGGAGAAAAAATGGATGCAATTGAAGAGTTCAAGCCAAAGAACTTTGTATCTCGAATTCTTGGAATGGGAGATTTAGAAACTCTTCTAAAAAAAGCAGAAGGTGCAATTGACAAAGATAAAGCTGAGAAATTAGCTAAGAAAGTTACAAAAGGTCAAGGACTTTCACTTCAAGATTTATATGATCAAATGGAAGCAATGCAAAAAATGGGTCCGCTCTCACAAATTATGGGTATGATACCTGGAATGGGTGGAGCAGTTCCAAAAGATGCGCTTAAAGGTCAAGAAAGCAAAATGAAAACATGGAAATTTATTATGCAATCTATGACTCCAACAGAAAAGGAAAATCCTGATGTTATGAATGCTTCTAGAATCAACAGAATCGCTAATGGCTCGGGCACTGATGAAAAAGAAGTGCGCGGATTACTTAAGCAATACAAGCAGATGCAGAAAATGATGAAGTCAATGGGCAGCCCTCAAAAGATGAAGCAATTAGCTAAAATGATGGGTGGCAAAGGTGGCTTACCCGGTGGTATGAAACTACCTGGAATGTAAAATGGAAAAAAAAATATCTAAAGAAAATGGTAAAACAATTTATACACTTACACTAGATGAGAACGATCTACGAGAAATAATTAATGAGAGTGGTGCATTAGTCGCACAACCTGATTCAATAAATGATATGGGTTTTATAGTATATCCTCGCCCAATGAAATCTAGTGAAAAATTTAAACTATTGCCAGATGGACCAACTAATAATTATTATTATATTTATGTAGATGACAATGGTAAAAGTCTAAAAGATATTGGAGATAGACTAGAAGCAAAAGGTCTTATTCCTGTTGATCCAGGATTACCTCCGTTTGATAATATTTTTGCTCAATTTAAAATAAAATACAATAAGGATTAAACACAAAACTTTAAAAACCCTAAAATGAGGTTAAAACTATGACACAAAGAACAGGTGGATCAAGATACAAGACAAGAAACAAGCTCCAAAAGAAAGCTAGAGATAGAGGAAAACTTCCTATTAATAAGATTCTTAGAACTTTCAATATTGGTGAAAAAGTTAGAATTTTACAAGAATCAGGTCAGCACAGCGCAATGCCACATCCTCGATTCAAAAACTCTGTAGGCACAATCAAAAAGAAACAAGGTATGGCCTATTTAATTCAACTTAAAGATTTCAAAAAGATTAAACATGTTTTAGCTAAAGCAGTCCATTTAAGGAAACTTTAAAAAGCCCATTTTTTCTATAACATTATGCCAGAACTTAAAATAATCAAATCAAGAATAATGGGATTAGGAGAAATAGCTGAAACTATTAAACCTAAAACTAAAAAAGATGAGCTAGAGCCAATACAGCAAAAAGCTATGGATCATTCAATCAAGTTCAGCAAACTTAATAAATCTCAAGAGCTTAAGTTAATTGAGGAATTAAGAGCACTCGAAGTTCCTCGTATGACTGAAGAACACATCGCTACAATAATTAACTTAATACCGCGAGCCATAAGCGAACTAAAGACAATTTTCGCTGGCACAAAAACAACAATTGCTCCAGAGAACTTAAATAATATACAAAAAACAGTCAACAAATATGAAAAGTAAGATAGCTAAAGGAAAAAAAAATGAGAGCGAAAGAAGAATATGCAATCGTATTAGATTTTTTGAAGAACGGCTATCCAGAGGACTCTAGACCATTACATCAGAAAGAACCTGTTGTTCAGGCACTAGGTCGTGACCATTTTACACTTTTTGAATTAGTTCCTAAACCAGATATAGCTCTAAAAGCACATGATGAGGTCTACATTGGTGAAGGTGAACGAGATCAGATTGCATGGATTAGAGGAATTCTACCAAATGAAAAACTAACTCAGACAGCTAAAAGCGAGTTAAAATTCATAATTGAAAGTCTTGTTGATAAAAGAGAAGAGAAATTTGTTAATTTCTTTAACTATTCTGGACCAATCTCACTTAGAGCACACACTCTTGAGCTACTTCCAGGCATTGGAAAGCGACATGCAAAAGAGCTATTAGAAGAAAGAGAAGTTCGACCATTTGTTAGTTTTGAAGATATTAAAACTAGAGTTAGCTCTGTCTCAAACCCAAAGAAATTAGTTATACAAAGAATAATGGATGAGCTAGAAGAAAAAGACAGATTCAAGCTGTTTGTTCGTGTTTAATTCTGTCGGTATTCTGTTACAATTAGACGTTTTAGTGAAAATTTTTTGAAAAGTTTCGAAGAGAAAGATAGATTCAAGTTATTTGTTAGAGTCTAAACAAGAATCCTACATCTTCTCCGCAATTTGTTTCTAATTGAATTTTAAAATGTTTTTCAAGAAGAGGTTTTAATTTAGATTCAAAGGATTTTAGAAAAGTACATACAAAAGTTCCATTTAGCTTAAGAACTCGCTTGATTTCTTTGATTACTTTTTCAGGATTTTTACAATTCATCAACATAGAGAAACTTAACACAAAGTCAAACTCTGTGTTTTTGTAAGGCAATTTTTCTACATTACACAAATCTCCAGCTCCTCGAATTTTAAGCATCTCTTTAGAACTATCACATCCATGTAAGAGCCATGCCCTCTTACCAACTTCCCCCGCTTCGCTCCCCCAAGAAGCTAAAAATTCACCTAAAAGTCCTGTGCCACAACCGTGATCTAAAATTTGCCCATTTAGTTTAAGACCTGATAGCATTATTCGATATTTCTCAAATTGAGTTTCTCTATAACGATTATTGTAAATCTTCGCAGTCTTATTGTAATCATCAGGTTTAGCCATAAATAGAGTTTTAAACATACAATTTTAAGGTTTATTATATATGAAAGTAATTATTGATACAAACGCATTAATCTATGCTGCTAAGAAAAAGCAAGATTTAGCTACAGTTATTGATAGGCAGATTCTCATTCCAAATTTAGTTATTGCTGAGCTAGAAAAACTAACAAAGACGGCTAGAAAAGGAGCAGATAAAGCTGCTGCTAAGCTAGCACTTCAGCTAATTAAGCACAAAAAGTGGAAAATTATTAAACTAGAAGCAGGTCATACTGACAAAATGATATTAAAATATGCAAAGGAACACAGTTGTGATATATACACTTTTGATAAATTGCTTAAAGCTGAACACAAGCTTTAAAAAAGGTCTTCTTCCCTGTATAATCAACATGTATGCATTATCAGAAGTTGAGGGTGTTGTTCGAGTAGAACCAAAGTTATTTAGCTCTGACCTAAATGAAGCAATAGCAAGTCAGCTAAAAGCAACCTATGTGGGTCAAGTTAATAATGACATTGGACGCATAATCAAAATTATTGAAGTTCTGAAAATCGGTGAAGGAATAATTGTTCCTGGCGATGGTGCTGCATTTTATAGAGTAACATTCAAAGTAATTCATTTCAAACCTGAAATAAATGAACTTGTTGAAGGAGAAATCCGAGATATTGCAAAGTTCGGTGCATTTATTGATTTTGGACCATTCGAAGGAATGGTGCATGTATCACAAACAATGGACGATTTTGTTTCTGTAAACAAAGAAGGAACTCTACAAGGAAAAGACTCAAAGAAAGTGCTTAAGAAAGGCGATAAAGTTCGAGCAAGAATAGTTGCTGTAAGCATAAAAGACACAAATGAGCCAAAGATTGGACTTACAATGAGACAAGAATACTTAGGTAAGATTGAATGGATTGCAGAACAAATCAAAAAAGAATCAAAGGAGACTGCCAAATTAGCAAAGGCAGGTAAAAAATAATGGCAAAGAAGATGTGCAAGCAATGTAAAAGACTTGTAATAGGAGACAAGTGCCCTATTTGCCAAACTGACAAATTAAATGAAAGCTGGAAAGGTAGAGTTATAATCATTGATGCAGATAAATCAGAAATCGCAAAGAAAATGAAATTAGATACTGCTGGAGAATATGCACTGAGGTAAGAACATGGATTTTAAAATTATAAAACAGAATAAAAACGCACTTTTTGATAGAGAAGATATCACATTCAAAGCAACTGGAACTGGCGCAACCCCAACACGACAAGAAACTAGTGACTTAATCGCTGCAAAAATCGGGCACAAAGCTGAAACAATCGCAATCATTAGCATAGATTCTGAATTTGGTAAAGATTCAATTAGAGGATTAGCACATGTTTACAAATCAAAAGAAGAATTAGAAAGAAAAGAACCAAAATATATTGTTAAACGAAACACTCCAAAACCAAAGAAAGAAACGGAAGCTGCTCCAGCACCTGTTGCTGAAGCTAAGCCAGAAGAAAAACCAGCTGAAGAGAAAAAGGAAGAACCAAAAGCTGAGGTGTCTGCTGAAGAGCAAGAAGGAGGTAACCAATAGTTTTGCCGAAGGCTTTGTTTGCATAGCAAACAAGTTTTTGATGAAACTTTTGTAAAAGTTTTATGGGAAATGTAAAAAAATCGAATGTAAAGGGTAAGAAACAAAGAAAACCTTCAAAATCAACAATCAAAGCACACTACTATGTAAATGGAAAAAAGAATAAAAGAGAATGTCCAAAATGTGGATTAGCTATTTTCATGGCTGAACACAAAGACAGATTCCATTGCGGTAAATGTGGATTTACTGAATTCAAGAAACAAGCTTAAGGAATAATTCCATATAATTTTAGATTAACATATAATCCAATACCTAAAATAACAACTCCGCCAGCAATAGCTGTTTTTAATAAATTATTAATATCTTGCTGAGAATCGGCCCATTGTCCTGTTTGCTTTTCCATTAAATTAAAACCTTTTGCACAAGCACCTGTATTATCTGCAATTGCTTCTAACTTACTTTTTGTCTCGATACCGGCTACTTTAATATCACGCTGATTTTCTTCATGACTTGCAATACTTGTTTGTTCATATTGCTCAACTTGTTCAATACTTCTTTGTTCATATTGTTCAACTCGTTTATCAAGAGATTCATGTTCTAACATAAAATGATAAACAGTTAACCTTTAAAACGAATTCTACAGCATATTATATGAAGAAAGTAAAAGACTTGAGCATAAATAAGAACACAAAGATAGCAGAACTTATCAAACAATTCTCACAAGCAGGTGGATTTACAGCAAAGAAGCTTGGTGATGGCGCTGGAATATGGCAAGATATGCAGAAAGATAAAGACTGCAAAGTATTCTTTTCATTTCCTGCATGCATTTGTGCAACTGGAACTCGTGGAATAATCAAAGACATGGTCAAGAACAAACAAGTTGATGTTCTGATTACAACTTGTGGAACTTTAGACCATGATTTAGCAAGACTTTGGAAGTTCTATTGTCAAGGTAGATTTGATGCAGATGATAAAGAACTACACAAACAAGGAATCAACAGACTAGGAAATGTCTTTGTTCCAAATGAATGTTATGGTGAAGTTCTTGAAAATAATGTTTTGCCAATTTTAGAAAAACTATACAAGCAAAAAAAAGAATGGTCAACTCGTGATTTAGTTTGGGCCTTTGGCGAAGCAATTTCAAAACACAAAAACAAAGAAGAAAGCATACTTTACTGGGCTTGGAAAAACAAAATTCCAGTTTTCATTCCAGGACCAATGGATGGTTCATGGGGCAGTCAGTTATGGATGTTCTGGCAAAACCATAGAGATTTTAAAATCAACTTATTTGAAGATGAGCAAGAGCTAGCAAACCTTGTTTTCGAAGCAAAAAAGAGCGGAGCATTAATGCTTGGTGGTGGAATCTCAAAGCATCATGTTATATGGTGGAATCAATTCCGTGGTGGACTTGATTATGCAGTTCAAATCACAACAGCTCCAGAATCAGATGGCTCTCTTAGTGGCGCAAGAACAAAAGAAGCAATCTCTTGGGGAAAAATTACAGAAAAAGCAAAACATATCACAATCGAAGGAGACGCAACAGTTTTATTACCTCTTTTAGTTAATTTTTAATATGATATGTCTGGGAATAGAATCAACAGCACATACACTTGGAATTGGAATAGTTAATGAGAAAGGAAAAGTGTTAGCTAATGAGAAATCTAATTTTACAACTGAAAAAGGTGGAATTCATCCAAGCAAAGCTGCCCAACATCATGTTCTTATGTATCAGTTTGTCCTTGACAGAGCTTTGAAAACTGCTAAAATTAAACCAAAAGATATTGATATAGTTGCATTTGCACAAGGTCCTGGACTTGGCGCATGTTTGAGAGTTGGAGCAGTTGCTGCTCGCTCACTTGCAAGCCTTTTGAAAGTTCCACTAATTGGAGTAAATCATTGTATTGCACATATTGAAATTGGAAAACTAACTTCTGGATTTAAAGACCCAATTACGCTTTATGTATCTGGAGCAAACACACAAATTCTTGCTCTTGCGTCTGGCAGATACAGGGTTTTTGGCGAAACTCTCGACATCGGTGTTGGAAATTTCATTGATGTAATTGGCAGGTCAATGGGAATGGGATTTCCTGCAGGTCCAACAATAGATAAACTTGCAAAAAAGGGTAAGAACTACATCGAATTGCCTTACACAATCAAAGGAATGGATTTTGCTTTTTCAGGAATTCAAACTAAAATTAATCAATTAGTTCAAACTGGAAAACACAAGACAGAAGATTTATGTTTCTCTGCGCAAGAAACTGTTTTTGCAGAGCTAACAGAAGCAACAGAACGAGCAATTGCACACATTAACAAAAACGAAATTCTTCTAACTGGTGGAGTTGCTGCAAACTCTCGACTTCAAGAAATGTTAAAAATCATGTCAAAAGAGCGTGGTGTAAAATTCGCGGTTGTTCCAATGGCTCTTGCAGGAGATAATGGTGCAATGATTGCTTGGCAAGGAATTCTAGAACAAAAAGCTAATTATAAAATGAAAGACACTGCAATTAATCAACACTGGAGAACAGATGATGTTGACGTTACATGGCTATGAAAACTGAATTACTAAAACCCAACCTAACTAATATTAAGAAAGCTGCAGAAGTTCTGAAACAAGGCGGCTTAGTTATATATCCAACTGAAACTTGCTATGGAATTGGATGTAATCCATTTAATAAAGAGTCTGTTGAAAAAATAACTAAAATCAAAAAACGAGTAAATGCAACGGGATATTTAGTTCTGTGTTCTAACATCAGACAAGCTGAAAAATATGGAAATGTAACTAAAGAAGAAAGAGAACTAACTCGCTCAAGAGAGCCAACAACAATAATATCTAAACGAAAAGAAATCTGGCCAGAATGGATTGGTCCAGATTTTGCTTTTAGAATTACATCAAATCCTATTGCTCGAAAATTACTAAAGAAATTTGAAGAACCAATAATATCAACTTCTGCAAACATCGCTAGAAATCCTGAAATATATTCTTCAAGAGAAGCATATAAAATATTTTCAGGTAAGGTTGATATTGTTCTAGATGCAGGTCTGTTACATAAAAGAAAGCCATCTCGCATCATCAAAGACGGAAAAATAATCCGAGCCTAATTATATACAACAAGCTATAACTTCTTAAAAACAATTCGCAGTAGATATTATATTATGAAACCACTTGGAGTTATTTACGGTAGAACTACTACTCACGATTTTAGATTTAAAGTAGAAAATCCTGTCAAGAAATGGGACTATATCGTAGCAAACCATGCAGAGATTGGTCCTGTTTTATCTCAAGTTCTTGAAATTGAAGCAGGTCAGCACACAACGGCTATTTGTGCAATTGTTGGTTATCGAAACGATAGAGGTTTACTTAGAAAACCAAGAACACCTTTAGCACCTGGAACGCAAATTTTTACTGCAAATGATTATTACATTTCAAATATAATTGGAATTAAAAAAGAAGGATTATATCTGGGTTTTTTAGAAGGTAAAGACAATCTAAAAGCATTTATTGACCCAAAGAAAATTATTACAAAACACTTAGCAGTCTTAGCAAAAAGTGGTGGTGGTAAATCTTATACAATTGGTGTTTTACTAGAAGAACTTGCTAGCTATGGTGTGCCTTGTGTTGTTATTGACCCACACGGAGAATATTCAGATATTAAATATCCAAATACAAGTAAAGATGATGTAAAATATTTCAAAAATTATAGAGTTACACCAAAAGGTTTTGCAGATATTGTAAAAGAGTTTACAATTAATACAGAGGTAAATCCTGAAGCATCACAATTAAAACTTGAAGTTCCGCAAGATGCTTATGGTATAATTCAAGCTATGCCATTCAAAATATCCTCTGGTCAAACTGGATTAATTCATAATACGATAAATATACTTGAGGAAAGTAAATCAAAAATAGGATTTCAAGATATTGTTGATGAATTAAATATTATTGAATCAAATGCAAAATGGAACATAATATCTGGACTTCAACAATTAATGAAAACAAATTTATTTTCATTTAGCCCAACAGCTGTTTCAGAATTTATACGACCAAATAGACTTTCAATTGTAAATCTTAAAGGTTCACCTCCCGAGCTTCAGCAGATTGCGGTAAAATCATTATTAACAGAACTTTTTGAAAAACGTAAACGTGATGAAATTCCTCCATTTTTTTTAATCATAGAAGAAGCGCACAACTTTTGTCCAGAAAGAGGATATGGTGAAGCTAAATCTTCTTCAATTATTCGAACAATTGCTGCAGAAGGAAGAAAATTCGGTCTTGGATTATGTGTTATATCTCAAAGACCTGCTAGAGTTGACAAATCGGTTTTAAGCCAGTGCACAAGTCAAATTGCAATGCAAGTATCAAATCCGGGGGACTTAAAAGCAATTTCAAATTCATTTGAAGGTATAACTGGTGAAACTGAAAGAGAAATACGAAACCTTCCTGTTGGTAAAGCATTATTAATTGGAGCAACAGATTATCCAATTTTTGTTGACATAAGAGTTAGACGAAGCCAGCATGGAGGTCGAGCAAAAACATTTGATTTAAAGAAATCAGTAAAGGATTACAAACCAAGTAAATCTGTAGAGTCCTCCAATATTTCTAAACCAATTGCTAAGAAAAGTATTGCTAAGAAATCAGCGTACATATTAGAGCCTAAAATCGGTATAAAAGAAATTGAAACTCTTGAGAAATCTAAAATAAAAAACATATCTGTAATTTTACGTCCGTGTCTTTTAGCAAGCTGCTCTTCTGCCAAAAATAATTTTGATATATTATTTGACATGAATAATTTTCAAATATTCTCCTTAACAAATAAATTATCAACAATACGACTACCTACAAATGTGGCTAACTTATCGCCAATACAAAAAAAAGTATTAGATATAATTAATGAAACATCTCAAACAACAGTCTCAGACCTTTTTGTAAAAACAGGTCTTGGTTTTAATGAAGTTTCAGGTATAGTAAGTTCTTTAGCTAGAATGAAAATATTAAACATTTCAGGTAATAAAGTGACAAGTAATACCTCTATGCTGGCAAACTTTCAGAAAATATCTTTTACTCAAAAGCCAAAATATATGGATTTGCCTGTTGCTGAAAAAATGGCTTCTAAAGTAAAATATTCTCAAATACAAAGTTTCCTAAACGCATTTGGTATAAAAATCAATTCTAAGAAAGATTGCTGGCTACCTTTCTTTAAAGTTGAAACAGATGAAGAAGAAAAAATATTAGATAGTTTAACTTACTCTCTTAAGATGTAATTTTTTATACACGATAAGCGAAGTTACAATTACAAATAGTAAGGTCATAAATATATGAAATGGAATAAACCAAGCCCATGGAATACTTATTTTTATAATACCAATTTTCCATAAAGTCAAATTACCTGTCTTCATTGAAAACCAGCTAATCCATGCCAAACCCCAAACTGAAATAGGTAAAATTAATGTTCCAAATCCTGAGAATAACACAAATTCATTAAAATTCAAGAATTTACTCTCAAAAAGCTTATATGTAGATATCATACTTAGAAATACAAATAATCCTATTAATGTAAGAAAGCCAAAATAAAAATCATCTACTACCTCAACATTATGCATAGCGTCAAGATGTCCTAAGAAATAAAAAAGTAAAGAATATGATAATACAAATCCTAAAAATGGCTTGTAATTCAGCGTCTTTGTAGGCATAAATACAGATACCACAACATTTATAAAAGCATATTGGAAGTTTCAATCACTGCTTTAGCAGAAGGCGTCAGCCGACAATTGAATTGTTGACCTTCTATTATGGCAATCTTAAAATGGCAGCAAATAAACAAAAAATCCTTGAAGCGATAAAACTAGCTAGAGAAAAATCAAAAGAACGAAAGTTTTCTCAATCATTTGACTTAATTATAAATCTAAAAGAATTTGATATTAAAAAAGAAGCAAAAATAGATGACTTTATTACATTACCACATGGCCGAGGAAAAGACGCAACAGTATGTGCTTTAGTTGGTCAAGAAATGAAGACAAATGTATCTGCATGCGATAATGTTGTTTTCACAGATAATTTTCCAGAATACAAAGACGCAAGAAAAGTTAGAAAATTAGCTAGAAAATATGATTTCTTTATTGGTCAAGCAAACATAATGCCTCAAATCGCACAGGTTTTTGGTAAGTATTTTGGTCCAATTGGTAAAATGCCAAATCCAAAAGGTGGACAAATCGTTCCTCCAAACTTAAACTTAGACCCAATTGTTAAGAAATTAAAAAATACTTCAAAAATCATGATATCAAAAATGCCTATCGCAAGTTGCAGAATAGGTGATGAAAAAATGGATGATGAAAAACTTGCAGAAAATATATTATTTGCAATAGACCAAATTGAAAACTCACTTCCAAGAAAAAACGCTAATATCAAAAACATTCTAATCAAAACAACTATGGGGGCTCCAATTAAAATATAATGGCAGAGCACACAGCACATGTTCAACCTTGGAAGAAAGATATGGTAAATAATATTATCAAGGAACTTCCAAAATACAAAACGATTGCAGTTATTAATTTAGAAAATCTCCCTAGTAGACAAAGTCAAGTTATACGCTCTAAAATTAAAGAGCATGCTGAAATAATTGTAACAAGAAAAAGATTAATTAAATTAGCTTTAGACAAATGTGGAAAAGAAGAACTAAAACAAATCAGAGAATATATTCAAGGAATGCCTGCACTTATTTTAACAAATAAAAATGCATTTGAATTATTTAAAATTCTTAAAGATAACATGACTGATGCTCCAGCAAAAACTGGACAAATTGCGCCGGAAGATATTTGGGTTAAAGCAGGTCCAACACCATTTGCACCAGGACCAATTATTGGAGATTTAGGTGCAGCAAATATTGTTGCTGGAATCGATGGTGGAAAAGTTGTAGTTAAAAAAGACTCATTAGTTGTTAAAGAAGGTGAACCAGTACCTGCTGCTGCTGCTGCAATATTAGCACGTTTAGATATTAAACCAATGAAAATTGGTCTAAACTTAGTTGTTGCTGTAGAAAATGGTGAAGTATACAAGCGCAGTGTTCTTAATATCGATATTGATGAATACACAGATAATCTTAAACAAGCAATCTTAAATGCTAAGAAACTAGCTCTTGGTGCAAACATTCTTACACCAGAAACAGTTACAATCAAATTACAAGAAGCTCACACTGATGCAAAGAAATTAGCATTTGGTGCAGATATTTTATGTGATGAAACAAAAGAGCATTTACTTAAGAAAGCAGAATCTCAAGCTGCTACATTAAAAGAAAAAGTTCCTGACGCACTAGTTAAAGAGGAACAATCAGAATCATCTGAAACTTCAGATAATGAAGTTGAATCAGCTCCAAAAGAGGAAACTCCTGCGGAGACAAAAGATGACAATCAAGGAGGCCAATAGAAATGGAATATCTATACGGTGCTCTGTTACTGCACAAAGCAGGGCAGACAATAAATGACGAGAACTTAAAAAAGACACTAACTGCTGCAGGCGTTAAAGTTGACGATGCAAGAGTGAAAGCAACTGTAACAGCATTAAAGGACGTTGACATAGAAAAAGTCCTAGCTGAAACAACTATTGCTGCTGCTCCTGCTGCCGGCGCTGCTGCACCATCAAGTGAAGCTCCAGCTGAAGAACCAAAGGAAGAAAAGAAAGAAGAAAACAATGAAGAAGCTGCTGCTGGATTAGGTGCTTTATTCGGATAACGCTAATTGTTATACAATTTGCGGAATTGAAAATCTTTGATTTTCAATAGAGAATAAAAATTAGTGTTTTGCGAGGGAAACCTCGCAATACTCCAACAACAAGGGAGATGCAAAAGTGAAAGAAAGTAATGTGGAAATAGAACAAAAAGTTGAATCACTAAAAAGAGAAATTCAAATAATTAGTTCTAAACTTAAAGAATTTGGTGGACAAAAAGAAGAACATTACAAGCAGAAAAACAGTCTAGACAAACAACTTAATTCTTTAATTAGCAAAGCTAAAGAACTTAAAGATAAAAAACATGACGTAGATAAAAATATACACAAACTTAAATCTGAACGTGAAGATGCTAATAAATTATACAATGAGACTCTTGCAAATGTAAGAAAAACAAAAAAAGACAGAAAGACAAGCAGAGAGAATATTACACCATCTAGCAACCTAAGAAAGCAGATTAAAGATATGGAATACAACATGCAGATTGAAGTTCTAAGCTTTAAAAAAGAAAAACAAGCTATGGACCAAATTAAAAGAGTAAAATCTGAATTAAAGAAAAGTATTGCTTACGAAGAGAGTTTAAGAGGCTCTGATTCTGATTATAGAAATGCTAAAGACCTTAAAATCAAAGCAGATAAAATGCATGCAGAAATCCAAAAATTAGCAACTGAAAGCTCTCAAATATTTGAAGAATTAACTAAATTATCAAAGGACATTGCTGACATCAAAGCAAAAAGAAATACAGTTCAATTAATTCTAAAGAACATTAAAGTTCAAATTGGTCACATGAATCATAAATTAAGTAAGATACTCAAAGACTGGTCTGGATTAGCAGACAAAGTTGTATTAAGAACTGCTAGAAAAGGCTATGAATTAATACATAAAAAAACAGAAGCAGTTAAAGAGAAACTTAAAAGCAAAAAGAAACTTACAACAGAAGATATTCTTCTCCTACAAAGAGAAGCTATGCATAAATAACTAATCTAGAACAGCTTTAATCCTACGAACTCCTGCAGAACTTGATTTTTCCTTAATAATTCTTAGATGACCTAATGTGCTTGTATTAGCTACATGAGGCCCTAAACACATCTCTTTTGAGACTGCTCCAATAGTATAAACTTTAACTTTTGCACCATATTTATGCTCAAAAGCACCTGTTGCACCTGATTTCTTAGCATCTGCAACTGACATCTCGCACATTGTGACTTTTGTATCTTGTTTAATCCATTTATTTACCCAATCTTCTGTCTTTTTTAGCTGCTCGGGTGTCATCTTTTCTGGCCAATTAAAGTCGAACCTAAGTCTTTCAGCAGTCAAATTGCTTCCTTTTTGAGTAACTTTTGGCCCTAAAACCTTTTGCAGAGCTGCTAAAAGCAAGTGATTTGCAGTATGATACTTAATAACTTGCTCAGAGTGGTCTGCTAATCCAGAAACAAACTTCTTACTTTGTCCTTTTTTAGAAACTTCTCTGTGCTTTGCAAACTCCTTCTCATAGCCTTTTTCATCAACATTATATCTTTTTTCAGCTGCAATTTCTCTTGTCAGCTCCATAGGGAAACCATATGTATCATATAAATGGAAAACATCAATTCCTCGCAGTGTTTTTCCTTTAGTTATCTGCATTAGCTTAGCTAACAATCTGTTTCCTTTTTCTAATGTTCTATTGAAATTATCATATTCACTGCCAATTACACCAGCAATTTGCTTACCATTTTTCTGCAAATAAGGATAATCTTTCTTAAAATCATCAATTACAAAGCGAACTAGCTGCTTAATTCCAGCTCTATCAATTCCTAATTGCTTAGAATATCGCACCATTCGCCTAATTAAACGCCTTAGAACATATCCTTGGTCTTTTTTACCTGGAGTAACTCTTTCTCCTGCTATAAATGTAGCTGCACGAACATGGTCAGCAACTATCCGCATTGCTTTTTTATTGTGAGTGTAACTTTTTCCAGATAATTTCTCTATTTGTTGTATAAGTGGCTTAAAAATCGTAGTTATAAAAACATCATTAGTGCCTTGTAATACACCCACAATACGCGCAAACCCTGCTCCTGCATCAATGCTTTTCAGCTTAAGTGGAGTTAACTTGCCCTTTGCATCTCGATTATATGAAATTTGAACACAAGGGTTCCAAATCTCCATAAAACGACCACAATCACATGTAGGATTGCAGTTTTTTTTGCCACAACCTTTTGATGCACCAAAATCATAATGTATCTCTGAAGTAGGTCCACAAGGTCCTGTTGCACCACTCACCCAAAATACTTCTTCAGAATCTGCTAAAAATATTCGTTCTTTTGGTATTCCGATTTTAGGCCAAGCATTTTCCATAACAACGTCTTTTCCCAAACCTAATTTTTTATCACCTTTGAAAACAGTAGCCCAAAGCTTATTTTTATTCATAGCATATTTCTTAACTAACAAATCATAAGCAAACTGAGCAGCTTGTTCAACACTATAATCACCAACAGACCAATTTCCAAGCATGAAAAAGAAAGTTAGGTGCTTATTATCACCAACATCGTCAATATCTCCTGTTCGAACACACTTTTGATTATTAAACAGTCTTCCTGCAGGTGCTTTTTGCAATCCCATAAAAAAAGGTTTTAGTGGTTGCATACCTGAATTAATAAATAAAGAACTTGTATCATGCTCTGGTGGAACAAGAGCTACGTCAGGCAGTTTCTTATGCTTTAAGCTCTTAAAATGTTCAAAAAACAACCTTTCTACATCTTTATGATTCATACAATATGTAAAAGAACAAGTTTATAAAAATTATTGAATTATTCCTTAGAAATATTATGGATTTTCATTTTAATATCAAGATTCTCTGTTATCTCACGAATATCCTCTAATTCTAAAGATAAAATACCTATTTCTTTGTTTATTTTAGCTGCTCTGTTATCCATTATTTTCATTAAATCTCGGCAGTCTTCCATAACTTTATCTACGGGTTCTATATCTTGTATATATCCACTTCCCGTTTCTGAACTAGGTTTATAATCCATAATAAATTTATAAAATAAAACTTAAAAGAGGTTCTATTCCTTCTTTTCAGCAGGTTTAGCAGGAGCTTCTTCTTTCTTCTCACCTTCAGCCGCAGGTGCTTCACCTTCAGCAGGTGCAGCTTCTTCTGCAGGAGCTTCAGCAGCTTTCTCAGCTTCTTCTTCTGCTCTATGTTCTGCAATCTCTGCTTGCATCTCAACTTGTTTTGCTTTTAATTCTGCAGCAGAGTGCTCTTCTAGCTGTTTCTTACCTGAAATCTTATCTGCCCATTTGCCTTCTTCTTTAACTGCTTTTATTGCAGCTCGAGGCAACATTCCTTCAACTTCAACACCCATAGATGTACAAGTTCCAATAATTTCACAAACTGCTGCTTTCATATCTGCAGCATTTAGAGTATCAATTTTAATTCTAGCAACTTTAATTATATTATCAATTGGAATATCTGCAACCATTTCTCTGCCTGCTTTTCCAGAAGCTTTCTG